>WBZO01000177.1_pt1 | contig 165099 bp, 138 predicted proteins | sample 5204261 | NCBI WGS metagenome assembly WBZO01 (sample SAMN12412400, study PRJNA552823) | activated sludge metagenome | isolation source: activated sludge from anammox sidestream of wastewater treatment plant... | place: USA: North Carolina | collected 2017-09 | reverse complement strand
TCATCACGCTGGCTAACCAGCATTTTGGTACGGTAGGCGACTTTTTCTTCCAGATTTTCCAGTTTTTGGGAGAGCGCCAGAGATGCTTCTTGTAGAAGGTCTATTTCATCTTTAAAGAAACGTTTTTTCCAACTGGAATCCAGGGAGTTGCGGAAGCGGCCAAAACCACCTCCAGCCAGTAGCGGCATGATGGATACCAGATGTTTAAGTAGTGATAGTGATCTGGAAAGGATGCTGAAAAGAATTATCCCGGAGAGCAGCAAGCTGCCCAGTCCAATGACAACAATGCGCCAAACGGAATCCTGAATTGCCCGAACGATATCGGTGACTTCCATGATGATGACCAATTGCGCTTGATCAGCGATGCGGATTCCCTGCAAGGGGAGTAATTTTATCTGGTGATACCGGCTGTTCCATTTATTCTGTATACCCTGACTGATATCTTTTAGTTCAGGGTAGGCCATAGCTGTTTTTTTCAGAATGGCGAAATTCTTTTTACTATCGGTCAAGGCGGCAACATGAACATCCCAATCCGGGATACTCATGCCCCCATTATTGGGCGTCTCATCGGTATGTCCGGGCATGGACGAGCGTTTGATAAATAATCCGATATCCGAACCCGAAGCACGCTTGAAATTGAGAAATACATCTACCAGGGATGAGCCTATCACCATAGAGCCCACACGCCTGCCTTCAACCAATAAAGGTTCAATAATGTACTGGGTGCAGCTTTCCACACATATCATCAAGGTGGCAGGTTGTTCGTGCAGATTGACCTCATGAATATGATCGAGGAGAAGGTTGTCACGGTAATCATCCGCTTCGAAATTACCCCATTTTGCCAGGAGTAAGTTGGATGAATCATAAAAGCGGACATCTTCGATATCATTCTGGATTTGAAACAATGTCCAGTAACGATCAAACGTTTTGAATACAACGTCTGCTTTGGCTGATATTAGACTGGCTTCCATGCCCATCATATAAGGGATGATTCTGACCAGGGCGTGCAGATTTTCAGAATTGCGGCCGATCAGGCTTTCTATTTCCCGGGAGTAGCGCTGGTATTTGGCTTCCCGTTCCTGATCAATACTATCAATCAGGCTCTGGTAATTGATGGCACTAAATGATGTCACCACGAGCAGCAAGATCAGGCTGCTCAGGAGTGAAATTTTCCAGTTTAGTCCGATAAATATTCTTGACGATTTTTTACCGGTTTTTTTTTGTATACCTGAATCCACGAAGGTAATGGATTTTATTGGGTTATGTGTCAGAACCGGTAGGATGCCTGAACGGCAAACAAATTCCAGTTCTTTTCAAATTGAGTTATATCGGGGTTATCCAGCGGAGACAGCCAGGCCGTGCCGTTTACCCGGTGATATTCAGTGCTCAGCATGATGGCAGGAGTAACATTCCAGCGTAGTCCGATAGTGAGATCTCTGGCATATTGGCTGTGTGCCGGGTGTGCATAGCCAGTCCGTGCTGCGTATTTTTTGCCGCTACGGTCCTTTCTGTTATTAAACAGCATATCGTAACGTAACACGGCTTCCCAGCCAGGGTAAAAGCGATAAATGCCCTGCAGGTAGAAGCTTTCGCCAGTAAAACTTTGACGGAACGCCGGGTTATTGCCGAAACCACTCCATCGGGTGTGCCTCAATGCATATTCGGATGTCAGGCTCCAGCGCTCTGCATTATATTGTGCTGACAGAATTAGAGGGGAAAACCTGAACGAACCTGACTGAAGTATATCATTGGCAGCTGGATCATAGCCTACATTGGCCTGTGCTCCGCTTATGGCAAAGCGAAACTTACCATCCGGTTGTTCGTAGAGGATGCGTCCGATATAAGAGGGTTTTGTTTCCAGATTCCCCTGGTGTTTTAACGAACGCAAAATAGAAATTTCTGTATCGCGACCATCTGCCTGTGGAAACCCAACACCAAATTGAGCGGTAATATTCCCCCAGTCTGCCCGCGACTCTCCGTACAGCTGTGCCCCATCCGAAGCCAGCGCCAGGTTGCGGGTGCGGTCAAAATAAATGGATTGGGGTAGCAAAATAGTAGGGCGTGTGAACGGGACATCGCGTGTATCGTTATAAAACCCGAACGGATTCTTCATTCTCCCCAGGCGTATGCCCAATTCGGCTGAAGGTGTATTGATGAAATTGTAATCAAGAAAGCCAAAATCAATACGAATACCACCGGCACTGCCCACTCCAGCCCGGCGATGGAGCAATTGCCCTGAAAGTTGCAGTTTTGGAGAGGGACGAAGAGAAGCGGTAAGGCCGATTTCCCGGAAATCGAAACTGCCCGAGTTATCGCTATGACCAAAAAAATTATTTTTGTCGGTCTTGATATATCCTTGGCTCAGAAAGCCATTCAATTTAAATAGATCCAGATTTCCCGGTTTGGGCTGTTCTTCAGCCAGGCTGGATTCTGTCAAGGAAATCAGTATCAGTGCAGCACTACCAAAAAGGGCTGCATCGAAAAATTTGTGGTTACTCATCGGTATGAACGACCTGGATACTATCGTTAATCATGCTTTCGCTTAAATAACCAATTGCACCTGGCGTAGATGCAATCCGTGTCCGCATTTCCTGCTCGGTATGCACGATAAATGGCGCTTGTCCTGTTCCGGAATAAACCAGGCGATCCCATGTGGATCGCAGTTGATAAGGAAAAATATTCAGTTTCTGTTTTGCAAAGATGCTATGCAGGGGCGCATCATCTGGCAAAACAAAAACGCTTACCGGCAAACCATTTTCCCAGGTTCTGAGGCGCATGCTGAAAATGGAGCGTAGTAAATTTCTGGAAAGGGAGTTGGTAGTGACGCTTGGATGGATGATAACTACAACGCTTTCATCGGATGATAAGGCAGTGTCCGCAAAAAAGGATGTAACTAGCAGGGTGAGAATAAATACTCCCCGAAGAAAATAAGTAGATGTCCCAGCCACAATATGAAGGTTATAGGTTTCGTGTTGGTTATCCCGATATGCAAGTCTTGTTGAGCTGGTATGCTATCAGCGATTTTCTACGCATGGAGATGAGGTCAGCTGGCCAGATTTTTCCATGGTCGGTAACCAGTTCCCAAATCGTGCGGTGCTCCTGGTACATTCTGTCAAGCATATCCAACAAATAAACATAGTAGGGAGTACGCAATCCGTGATAATCAGCCGAGGGGCCAACCGGATTGAGCTGTAAACCGTAAAATCCTAGCAATCTGTTTAGCGCGGGCTCCATGGATGAAATTACGTGATAAACATGGTGGCGCGCACATAATTGTGCAATACCGACAACCAAAGCCAGCATCGGGTGAGGAAAATGACGGCGTTCTTGTGTTTTTTGCTCTGTTTCGCTCGGTTGGGACAGCATGTTTTGTTCGCCTTTTCTCTTGAAGAAATCATTCAGCATAACAAAACGTGATATTTCGGCTGTATATTTTCTGGATGATTCGTTTAGAACAAATTCCGGATAAAAACGGGTGCGAAGCTCTGTTGGAAATTGGATATCGGGGTTCTGCGGGTCCGGTAGTATCAGGCGGGTTGTGCCTATAAAAATACCAGTAGGCCGGTGGCGCAATAAAAGGTGAGTTGAGCGGGTATCGTATCCGTCATTTTCGAGCTTGTTCGGGTATTTTTCTGCCTCAAAACCCGGTGTAGCATTGTGAATACATAGCACCCGATATCGTAAATTATAAGCAGCCTCAAGCAACTCCGGCGTATCTGCCGTGAGAATTTCAAAGTATCGGTGAAAAGCTGCTTCGAGATTGCTCATATTTTTCCTTGATTGGATTTTGTCTGAAACAAAATCTGAATTTTTCTGGATAGGTTGAATTTTATTACCCGGAATCGACAGCAATTCATGGAGCATGTAGATAAAGTGCTAGGTATTTACGTATTTGGCATTAGTATTCATTTCATGTGACATATCAACAAGGCGTGTAGATATTCAGATTCAATCTCGGTTTACAGCTGACTAAAACGCAGTAAATCGGCTACACGCGTGTCGTTAAAATATGACAAATCTCTAAAAGTTGCAAGCCAGTCAGGTTATCTTCACTTTTTTGATAGGTTGTGCTGTTTGAACCAATACTCTAGCATCATCAGCAGCCATACCATTGTGCCGTGGTAACTGGCGTGCTCATGAAGATGCTGGTCGAGCAGTTTGTCGATGAAATCATTGCGTATGATATGGCGTGATTTCAGGTCATTCAGACTATCTGAAGCAATATCGCGCAAAGGTTTGTGTGTCTGTAACCATACGCCAAACGGTAAGCCGAACCCCTGTTTTTGTTTGGTAATGATTTCATCAGGCAGGAAACCTCGCAGTGCCTGTTTGAAGAAATAGCGTAACTGTGTTCCTTTCAGTTTTTGATCCGGTGCAAGCGCAAGCGAGAAAGCAAGCATTTCATCACTGGCAAATGGAAAAGCCACCTCCATGCTGGCCAGATGGCAGGATTGGACGACTTTGGGGAAATCATTGTCAGCCAATGTAAATTTCCAGTCGAAGGCTAGCATGCGATTGATCAGGCTGCGTGCACCAGAGGCTGCCTGATAGGTTTGCTCGATCATCCTCCCTGGCTGGGTAGCATCCATTTTATCCAGCAATTCTGGTGAGAATACGGTATCAAATCCGTAATGCATCAACAGGTTATAGGTTTCCATGCGATGAGGCATGGGAATTGAAGCCTGTGCAATATAGCTGCGTGCCTTGCGCAGCAATTTTGGGCCGGTGTCGGGTGGTAGAGACAAAAATAATGGGGAAAGCAGGTAATTTCTCAGTGGAGCTGGAATTTTGTCATATAGCGAAAAAATATATTGCTTGGCATAGCGTACATTCCCGCCAAACAGCTCATCCCCTCCGTCGCCTCCAAGCAACAAATCGAGTCCATCATTTCTTGCCATGCGCGCGCAATAATAAGCTGGGAGTGCCGAGGCATTGCCAAAAGGCTGATCAAAGACCGAAGCAATCAGCGGAATCGTTTCAACCACGTCATCCGGTGTGACATAGTATTCGTGATGATCAGTCGAAAAATGCCTGGCGGCAATGCGCGCATAATGCATTTCATCATAACCGGTGGCTTCAAAGCCGATTGAATAGGTTTTGGCCGGTTCACCAGTTATTTCTGTCAGTATGCCCGCAAGTGTAGAGCTGTCTGTCCCACCGCTCAGAAATGCACCTGCTTTCTGATCCTGTATCGCTTCACTGACACTTTTCCTTAGCAGCGAGAGAAATTCCTGTTGAAGCTCCGGAAAGGGACGTTTGATATCTTCATGAAATTCGATCTTCTGGTAATGGCTGGTTTCCACATGGCTACTCCGATAAAGCAGGTATTCACCGGGAAGCAGTCGTTTTTGTGCCGAATAAATGGTATCCGGCCCTGGAATCATGTGAAAGTAAAAATAGTTGAATAATCCTTGCGGATTGATTTCAGAACTGGCCTGAGGATGAGTGAGCAATGCATCGGCAGAAGTGGAAAACAGCAGGCCATCACGCAATAACTGGTAATAGAGTACATGCGTTCCCAGGGGGTCAATGGCAAGTGCGGTTTCGCCAGTGTGGCTATCTATAATGCAGCAAACAAATTCACCTGCAAGATCGGCGAATGACAGTTTGTTTTTTTGCCGCCACTGATCCGCCAGTGCCATCGCCATTCCCTTGGCATCTATTGCAGCCTGGAAATGCGTATCACGGGACTTTATCCTGCCCCAGATACCAACAAGCAATCCATCGTTTTCGTACAGGTGTGCATGGCTTGTCTTGGCTGTAACCGATAGAGCAGCATTGCCGCGTATGGCGGTATGTGCAGGATGGCCATCGAAACGGGACAATTGGCGAATCATGTGTTCGATGGTTTGCTGATTTTCAATGGCGGAATGATTGGAACCCAGCCAGCCACATATACCACTCATATCATCTCCTTATTGGTGAGGGGAATCGGGAAATTCCGGCACGATTTCAACCCGGTTATTACAAATATGTCTGTAGCCTGCATCAGGCTGGTGAATTTTTCAGACCAGAACTTCCAGTGGCGCAGGATGGCTGAGAAAGGCAGTGGGACTGGCTGTCAGGCCGTAGGCTCCTGATTGGAACACAACGATCAGATCTCCAGGTGCGGCTTTGGATAGCTCCATCCGATCGGCCAGCAAATCCAGCGGGGTGCAAAGAGGCCCCACCACTGAAACCTTCTCGGTTTCATCCGTCCCTATTCTGTTGCCAACGACAACGGGATAGTTTTTGCGTATCACCTGCCCAAAATTTCCCGACGCCGCCAGGTGATGATGCAAGCCACCATTGGTCACCAGAAAGATCTGACCTCGCGATATTTTCTTTTCCAGTATCTGGCAAACATAAATACCTGCTTCAGCCACAATATAGCGTCCCAGTTCAACAACGAACTGGATGGATGAAAAGCGGGGGGGAACATCAGCCAGCAGCCGCTTCAGGTTGTTTCCTGTGGCACTTAAATCCAGCGGGGATTCTCCGGGAAAATAAGGTACGCCAAACCCACCTCCGATATTGATGGTGCGCATAGGGAGAGGCGAGATCGAAGCGAGTTGCAGACCCAGCTGCAATGTTTTTTCGTGTGCTTCCTGAATGGCCTCGACCCGAAGATTCTGCGATCCGCTAAAAATATGCAATCCCTCAAAATCCAGCTTGAGCTCTGCAATGCGTTGCAGCACTGCCGGAACACATTCGGCATCAATGCCAAATTGTTTGGAACCGCCACCCATTTTCATCCCGGAGGATTTCAGTTCGAAATCGGGATTGACCCGTATCGCGACCCTGGGCTGGAAACCGGTTTCTGTTGCCAGTTGCGCGATTGTTTCCAGTTCCTGTCCGGATTCAACATTCAGGGTGATACCTGCTGCAATGGCGCAGGATAGCTCCTGACGGCTTTTTCCCGGTCCGGCAAAGCTGATGTTTTCAGGAGCAACACCTGCATCCAGCGCCACCTTCATTTCGCCAGCCGAGGCGACATCGATTCCATCCACCTGTCCGGCGAGATGGTGTACCACGGCGGGCATGGGGTTGGCCTTCATGGCGTAATGCAGCTGAATACCCTCCGGCAGATGCTGCCTGAGAGATTGAACGCGGGTGGACATTAACTGGCGATCATAGGCATAGAAGGGGGTGTTGCCGATACGTTGAGCCAGGCGAGTGAGCGGGATGCCACCGATGACAAGACAATGGTCGCGCACCGGAAATTGGTTCATCGGTGCATGTTTGGGTGCTGTTGTTGTCATGATTTTTCTACCTGGAAAGCCTGCTGAAATTCATGTGCCAGTATTTTGCGGTCGATTTTGCCATTCGGGTTACGGGGCAGGCTGGTTTGCCTTAGTTCGATCAGACCAGGCTGCATAAACGCGGGCAGGTGCTGCTTGCAGGCGGCTTGCAACATGGCCTGATCAAGCCCGGTTCCGGTTCTGGGAACAGCTACAACCACAATTGCCTGGCCAAGTGTGGGATGGGGCACGCCAAAGGCAGCAGTTTCAGCTACCTGTTCGGTGGCGTAAATTACTTCCTCTACTTCGGTTGGGCTGACGCGATAACCGGAGGTTTTGATCATGTCGTCACGCCGGCCAATAAAATACAGATAGCCTTCGTCATCCATGCGCACAGTATCGCCCGACCAGACAGCCAGCTCGGGAATCATCAGCCCGGATTGTCTTGGGGCAAGCGGCCGGAAGCAGGCGGCAGTTTTGTCAGGATCGTTCCAGTAACCCAGTGATACAAGCGGGCCACGATGTACCAGTTCACCCGGTTCACCCGGCGCACAATGAGAACCATCCTCGCGCAATACCATGACTTCAGCGCCCGGGATGGCTCTGCCCATTGAATCCGGTCGCTTGTCTACTTCCCCGGGTGGCAGATAGGTCGAACGGAAAGCTTCGGTCAGTCCGTACATCAGAAAAATCTGGGTGTTGGGCAGTGCTGCGCGCAAGCTTGCCAGCGTGGAGCGGGGCATGGCACCACCTGAATTGGTGATGTAGCGCAGGCTTTGTGTGTCTTTCCAGTCCAGTTGAGCCAGCTGGGCCCACAATGGCGGTACCGCTGCCAGACCGGTTACCTGTTCGCGCCGGATGGTGGAGAGAATATCGCGCGGCAACAGATAATTCATCAGGATGGCGGTGGCGCCGGTATAAAACGCGGTATTCAGTTGATTCAAACCGTAGTCGAAGCTGAGCGGCAACACAGCCAGTATCCGATCATCTGTCTGGTTATCCAGATATTTGGCAACACTCATGGCACCCGTTACCAGATTGCGATGGGAGAGCACCACTCCCTTGGGTTTGCCGGTACTGCCAGAAGTATAGAGAATTGCCGCCATGTCGCTGTCTATGCAGCGTGGCAGCCGGTTTTTATGATCCGGAGAGGATTGTATTTGCTGCCACGAGACGATATTTAACCCGGGAGGCGGTGTTTCCTGCCGTTCATCCACCAGAATGACAGTATGCAGATCATGGCATTGGGCTAATGCCGGTTCGAGCAACTTGAACCTTTCGACTGAAGTGACCAGTACCCTGACGTTGCAATCTTTGAGGATATAGGCCACCTGTTCGGCCTTGAGCAACGGATTGACGGGGACAAATACACCTCCCGCAGCGGAGGCGCCAAACAGTGCGATTACCGTTTCCAGCCGTTTTTCGAGATAGACAGCCAATCGTTCTCCACGATCCAGCCCGAGCGTATGCAGATAACTGGCCGTGGATTGCACGGCTTCGGACAATGCAGCGTAGGAAAGATGTTGCTTCCGGTCGATCAGGGCGATGGCATCAGGATTTCGGGTGGCTGATTGATAAATCAGCTCGGGATAGAGATGAAGCATTGATCAGTATGTAAGAGTCATAAAGTGTCCTGATTTTACAATCTATTTGAGTCCGTGACGATTCATCAGGTCATACATGGTCGGCCGGGTGACCCCCAGCAGTTCGGCAGCCTTTGCGATATTGCCATCAACCCGTGCCAGTACTTTGATAATCGTTTCACGCTCGGCCTTGTCTCTGGCTTCACGCAGGGTGATGGGCTCGGAGGAATCAATATTGGATCGTAGTCCAAGATCGGCCGCCGTGATCTGCATTCCTTCTGCCATGATGACGGCACGCTTGATGCAGTTTTCGATTTCGCGCACGTTGCCGGGCCAGGGATGACTGCCAATAGCATCCAGTGCATCCTGACTGAAATTGAGCGTCTGGCGTTTTTCCTTTGCCCGGAACAGGTTTTTGAAATGGTGGGCAAGCAGGACGGCGTCGCCAATACGATCCCTCAGCGCCGGGATTTGAATGCTGATTTCACACAGGCGGTAATATAAATCCTCGCGGAAAGTGCCAGCCTCGATCATTTTTTTCAGATCCTGATGCGTGGCACAGACGATTCGCACATCGACAGGAATTAATTCCCTGCCCCCGATGCGTTCGATGACACGTTCCTGCAGGAATCTCAGCAATTTTGCCTGTAATGACAGTGGTAAATCACCAATTTCATCCAGGAAAAAGGTACCGCCTTCCGCCAACTCGATTTTTCCCGGCGTTTGTCTGACCGCTCCGGAGAACGCCCCCTTTTCGTAACCAAACAGCTCTGCCTCCAGTAATGATTCGGGAATGGCTGCACAGTTGACCGCGACCATGCGCTTGCTGCCGCGATTGCTTAACTGATGCAGTGCTTTTGCCAATACTTCTTTCCCGGTTCCACTTTCACCCAGCAGGGTAACTGCAACATCGGCAGAGGCAATTCGCCTGATTTGCTGGCTTATTTTGACCATGCCGGGATCACTGGTAATGAGTCCGGGGATGGCTGTATCCGAAGAAGATTTCAATAATTCACGATTTTCACGCTGTAACCGGTGCAAGTAAAAGGCCCGGTCCACAATCAGACTGAGTACGCCAGCATCAAGCGGCTTCTGGTGGAAATCATACGCACCCATATTGATCGCTTTCAGTGCATTCTCATGATTCTGATTGCCGGTTAGTACAATGACCTTGGTATCCGGTGCCTCAGCAAGAATTTGCTGTAGGGTTGCCAGTCCCTCGGTTGCACCATCAGGATCGGGCGGCAATCCCAGGTCCATGGTAACGACTGCAGGCTCATGCCGACGGATTTGGGCAAGTGCGCTTTCGCGATCAGATGCAACAGCCACGTTGCAATCATCAAAGCTCCAGCGTAACTGTTTCTGGAGCCCGGGATCATCTTCTATTACGAGCAGTTTCTTTTGTGTCGGATTTGCATTCATGTCTTCGCGGCTCAATCAAGCGTTATCAAGTGTAAATTTTATCGACACATTTTTGGGAATATTAAGTAAAACATGGCCAGTCTGGAAGACGACAGGGATTGATACCTGATTTGTCATACCCCGGTGGGTTGCCAGCAGACGGCCGGGACATGGTATTGCTGTTTAATTATACGTTATTGAATGGTTTCAGCCGGGTGGAGATATAACATTTGCTGTGTTGCGCCCGGCAGGAATGGCACATGCTTTCCGACTACCCAGTCGGCATGCCCGCTGCCGTAATAGGGGGAGAGCGGGTGTCCGCTCTGACCGCCGGGCATTTCGAAATAACCCTTGTCTTCTTTTCCGGGAGCGACGACAAAACGCAGCGATGCACCAAAATTCGGTGCTTGCACACGCGGCATGTGGTGATCACCCGGCAGCGGGTCGGATGGCATGTTCAGCCAGGTTGCTATCCAGGCTGGCAGCGCGCGGCTGACAGGATGCCGGATATCGGCCGTGTTTTCCTCTCCCCAGGTACGGGCAGCCAATCCACCGGGCTGGGCCTGCATCTGTTCTGCAATCCGGTTGGCACGGGCGGCAAGCATGCTATCCCAGTCTGTGTCACTGGCGGGTAACAAATGAAGCGGACGCTGCTCAAGCAGTTGCCATACCGCGTGTTCCGCCTGGCTGAGACGCGGCATCTCGAATTCGGGGTAATCTTGCTTTACTTTGGCAATAAAGCCGCCGAGCAAATGTTTCATGACTTCAAGGCGGAAGTTGCGCACGATCCGGTAGGCAACCGACTGCACAGAAGCATGGCCATCCCAGTCGGATAAGGCTTGTTGTATTTCATTGCGCCGTGGCGAAGCGGGTGATGTTTGCAATGTTTCATCCAGCAACTGCTTCCAGCGAGTGAGCAGGAGCGCTCGGTTATCCAGCTGAATGGCCTGCAGGTCAGAAGGGGAAAAATGGTTGCGTGTATATAACCCATCGTGGATCTGGCGAGCCCGGGCGCCAAGTTCATAACCGCCATCTCCCAGTTTCTGCAGCAAATCACCATCAATCATTCTTGAATTGCCATTCCAAAGACGCCCTTCCGGCGGATTGATGACTAGCGGGTAATCAGCCGGTGCAAGCCAGCCATTCCATCCTGCGGATTCACGGCTCCAGTCCACAGGCAGGGCTGGATCATAGTTACCGGTGCGTTGCGGAATACGGCCGGCAATGGTCCAGGCAATATCACCATTCCTGCTTCCGGCAATGAAATTCTGCGCTGGAATACCCATATTGCGCGCAATATCCACCGCCTTTTCCAGGCTGTCCGCCTGTTCCAGTCCGATAAGGTCAAAATTGATCGCGCCGGACTGATATGCCGCCCATATCAGCGCCAGAGGTGTGCCATCAAAATCCCGCGCCAGTATGGGACCCCACTCGGTTTCGCGGATAACGAGAATTTCATCAGGAGCATCGCGCACATGCAGGGTTTCATGCCACGTTTTCACCGCTTTCCATTCGCCGTGATTTTGATAGCGATCAGGATTTTCTGGATCAAGCTTCACCCTGACCCAATCGGCAAAATCACCATAAGCATTGGTAAACCCCCAGGCAAGGTGGCGATTGGAGCCCGCAACAATGGCTGGTGTACCGGGGAGGCTGATTCCGGTCACATCAATTTTCTGGCTGATATGGCTGGGGTCCGGATAAATTAGTCTGGTACGAAACCAGAGATTGGGGGCTTGCAGGGTCAGATGCATGTCATTGGCCACCAGCGCGCTGCCACCAGTCAGCATGCCTGCCACGGCAAATCCGTTGCTGCCAACTGCAGGAGATTCCTGAAAGCTGTTATCGGCCACAATCTGATTGCCAGAAGCATGCAAATCCAGCTCGGCAGCAGGTGGGAAAGGCGGCCATGCAGACGTGCTGCCATCCAGCGGGGTATCCCATTCACCTCCGGCTGCAGTCAGGAAACGGTAGGCAGACGCCGGCAATGCAGCATGCATCGTGGATAAACCCAGCTCGCGATCAATGCTGTTTTCCTGCAGCGTCATATACATGGCGAATACGATCAACAGACTGTCTTCGCTTTGCCACGGGCGCGGAGTGGTTTGTGTCAGCAAATAACCAAACTGTCTGACGGCAAGATGATCCAGCCCGGAGTTGACACCGTCGCGATAAGCTTCGATCGAATGCAGCTGATCTTGCGGCAGTGTTTGCAGTGCGATCTGGGCACGGGCACGCAGGCGATGCATTCGCGCCTTGCGATCGATGGGTAGTGCGGCTGCGCCAAATAATTCGGCTAATTCACCGGCAGCCTTGCGCCGCATCAGATCCATTTCGAGGAAACGTTCCTGTGCATGGATAAAACCTAGGCCGCGCGCCAGATCCAGCCTGTTTCCGGCATTCAGTGTCACGGTGCCGAGTGCATCCCGTTCAACAGACACAGTTTCGATCAGGCCTGGAACAGTTCTTTCGCCTTCATAGACAGGCAAACTGGCTTTGAGTAGCAACCAGGCAGTGGCCAGGATAATCGCCGAGAATATAAACAGAAATAACAGGGATTTGCGCAACATATCTGTGTCTATCTTTCAAAGAAGGATTTATCTGGATTATCCCAGAGAGGACAATTATGCATATTGAAAAACGGGGGAAGCATTTGCATTTCATTAACCTTGATATTTGTCCACAATTCCTGTGGATAAGTCTGTGTGTAATCTGAGGATGAGTGAGCTAAGCTCGTCTTTTCAAATGGTATTTTCAAGGTTGATGAAATTTTGAACGAGAATTTTTTCATTAAAAACAATTGCTTATATTTATCGTTAATGCTGGGGCGGGTTTGCCGGGTTGTTAATTCTGTTGATTGCAGGATGTGGATATTTTTGTATGTGTCAAGTCGGATTTTTTATGCCGTTTGAAATATCCGGATTTTCATCTGTTTCAAAGCAGAGAGCAGTGACAATATTCCATGTCATTTCCAGTTTGCAGTTTTCCAGGCAAGGATATTTGCATTCCAGACACATCATTATTTGTCCACAATTCCTGTGGATAAGTTTGTGTACAATTTGAGGATGAATCACCTAAGGTTGTCTTTTCAAACGGCATTTTCAAGACTGCTGAAATTTTGAACACATATTTTATTGTTAAAAAACAGATGGTTATGATGAGAATCAATGCTGGCATGGGTTTGCCGGGTTGCCAGTTTTATTGATGACAAGATGTGGATATTTTAGTGTGTGTCAAGCCCGATTTTTTATGCTGATTGGAAAATCTGGATTTTTATCTGCATCAAAGTAACGATCAATCATGATTTTTCATGTTATTTCCGATTTCTGGATGGGTGGAAAATACTTTTGCGGGTAATTGAATGAGTGCGGATGACTTTACATCCCTGATCAGTCAGGTTCGTCAATGTACTTTGTGCGCTGAACATTTGCCGCTGGGTCCAAGGCCGGTATTTCAGCTGCATGAAACGGCCCGTATTCTGATTGCCAGCCAGGCACCAGGCAGGCGAGTGCACGAAACCGGGCTTCCGTTCAATGATCCCAGCGGGGATCGTTTGCGCGATTGGCTGAATATGTCGCGTGACATATTTTATGATCCGCACCGGATTGCAATTTTACCCATGGGGCTGTGTTTTCCGGGAACGGGCAAATCTGGTGACTTGCCACCCCGGCCAGAGTGCGCACCTGCATGGCGATCGGAACTGCTGTCACACCTGAAAAACATTGAATTGACTTTACTGGTAGGCCAGTACGCCCAGATTTATTATCTTGCCCGGCAGGATGGAAAACCAGCTGCAACGCTTACCGAGAACGTTCAATCCTGGCGAAAATTCTGGCCCGGCATCGTGCCGCTTCCTCACCCCAGCCCACGTAATAACCTCTGGCTGAAACGCAATCCATGGTTTGAGGAAGAAGTCATTCCAGCCTTGCGGGAGAGAGTAGCTGTGATTCTGAACCAGACAGCCTGATGTTGATGGGCATAATGCTTTCCTTGAATTTGGAACATTATGCCCCGGCAGATCCTACCAATAAGGGTCGGCCGGTTTCCGGTCTCTTGAACAGGATGATCACGTAACCTGCCTCTCTGTCCACTCGTATTCTGATAGACAAGCTGCCTTGTCAGCGCAATTCCCGGTGGATTTTTTCAGCGAGTGCGCGGCTGATGCCTTTAGTTTGCTGTAATTCCTCGATGCTGGCGTTTTTTACTCCCTTGAGGCCACCGAAGCGGGTGAGCAGGCTTTGACGGCGTTTGCTGCCAATACCTGAAATCTGCTCAAGCGTTGAGATCTTGCGGGTTTTGGCGCGTTTTGCCCGATGTCCCTGGATGGCAAAGCGATGTGCTTCATCACGAATCTGCTGGATGAGGTGCAGGGCAGGATGATCATCCGGCAGATGCAGGGCTTCTTCCTGCCAGGGGAGGATAAGTTGTTCCAGCCCGGGTTTGCGGGTTTCTCCCTTGGCCACACCTATTAGCGGAATGTCATTGAGCCCCAGTTCTATCATTACTTCAGTGGCTACCCTGAGCTGCCCCTTGCCGCCATCGATCAGGACCAGATCAGGCAGTTTGCCTTCCTCCATGGCGATTTTTGCGTAGCGCCGGTGCAGTGCATCGCGCATGGCAGCGTAGTCATCCCCGGGAGTGATGCCGGTGATGTTGTAGCGGCGGTATTCACCGTTGCGCATGGCGAAGCGGTCGTACACCACACAGGAGGCAATCGTGGCTTCTCCCATGGTGTGGCTGATGTCAAAGCACTCGATGCGTGCCAGGCCGGGTAGATTCAGCGTTTCCTGCAGGGCTTGCAGCCTGTCCTCCTGGCTAGCCTGTTGAATCAGCATTTGCTGCAGGGCCAGTTGTGCATTCTCGGCTGCCATATCCAGCCATTTGCGCCGTTCTCCAATTGGGTTGGTTATCAGAGTGACTTTATGCCCTGCCTGTTCGGATAACAGTGTTTGCAGCAGCGTGATGTGGATTTTCTGGCTGAGGATGATCAGGGGAGGGGTGCTGCGGCCGAGATAGTGCTGGGTGACGAACGCTTCCAGTACCGTGCCGATATCCTCTGCGTGAGCGTTTTGCGGGAAGAAGGTTTTATCGCCCAGATGGCGCCCGCTACGGATCATGACCAAGTTGACGGCAATCGCATGATCATCCGTTCCGGTTGCGCAGGCAATCACGTCAGCATCCAGCGTTTTGCCGCTATCGACAAACTGTTTCTCCTGGATTTTGCGCAGCGCCTGCATCTGATCACGGAACAGGGCCGCTTGTTCATAATTCTGCTGGCTGGATGCTTCAAACATTTTCTGTTCGATGGTCTTCAGTACTTCATCCTGTTTGCCTTGCAGGAACAGGGCGGCGCTTCTGACATCCTCCTGATAGGCTTCCGGCGTGATCAGGCCGACACAAGGCCCGCTGCAGCGCTTGATCTGATAAAGCAGACAGGGCCGTGTGCGGTGATCGAATACCGAATTTTCACAGGTGCGCAGGCGAAACACTTTTTGTAGCAGCTGGATGCTGGATTTGACCACTCCTGCATTCGGGAACGGGCCAAAATACTGATGACGGTTATCTAGTGCGCCACGATAAAATGCAAGCCGGGGGAAAGTGTGGCCGGTCAACAGCAGATATGGATAGGACTTGTCATCCCGGAACAGGATGTTGTAACGCGGCGCCAGGCTTTTGATCAGATTGTTTTCAAGCAGCAGCGCTTCTGCCTCGGAACGGGTGACTGTGGTCTCAACTCCCGCGATCTGTGACACCATCAACTGAATGCGTGGCGACAGGCCGGATTTCTGGAAATAGGATGAAACCCTTTTGCGCAGATCAATCGCCTTGCCGACATAAATGACATCGCCCGCCGCATTCAGCATGCGGTATACCCCTGGCTGGGCGGGCAGTGTCAGGACAAATGCTTTACCGTCGAAAGAAGAATCCGGCAAGGCCGAGGTGCTCCTTTATTTATCGTCACCGAGCAATTGACCACCAATCGCCCAGCTTTCATGCGGCATTTCATCAAAGGCGATGTAGGTGTAGGACTTGGGCTTGTGCGCGATGCGTTCCAGCGTATCAGTGATTTCAGTAGCGATTTGCTGTTTCTGCTCGTTGGTCAGCGTACCGGCCAGACGGATATTGACATAAGGCATTTTTATTCTCCTGTGAAAAAATTGTCGTGGGTGGCAGGTGGATTAGTGAAATCGGTTCCGAGTATTTCATAAGGTACAGCGTTGTTCAAACACAGATGTGGAGTAAGGATGGGGGGCTTTGATTTTTTGTATGGAGAATGTCACACATGATCAAGCGGGGGGTGTACTTGACTAAGTGTGAATGGATTTTTTAAGGTGTTGATGTTGTACTTTTTGATATAGCCCCAGATGTCGTCATTTGCAAGAAGATAGATCAATGCAGATCGCAAAATAAAAATAAGTTGCCGGAGATGGAGGGGTAATGGTCTTTAGAATATTGCTGAAATTGTTATGAAATCAAAGCTTCTTGGCGAATTCTCGGCTGCAAGATAATCCAGATCCAAAAAATGAGAATGAGTTTACTGCTTGAAATACCGGATCAGGCCGAGCGCTTGCGAGCACTTGATCCGCATAATTCCTTCATCGTTCAGGCGCCGGCGGGATCGGGCAAGACGGGGTTGCTGACGCAGCGGTTTCTGGTGTTGCTTGATATGGTGGATGAGCCGGAGGAGATCGTTGCCATTACATTTACACGCAAGGCGGCCAGTGAAATGAAACACCGGATTCTGCAAGCCTTGCGTGATGCAGATGACGATGTGACGCCACCGCAGGATGCGCACCAGCGCCGGTTACGGGAGCTGGCGAACCAAGTGTTGGCGCATGATGCGGCGCGGGGCTGGCAGTTGCTGCAAAATCCATCACGTTTGCGTATCCGGACGATCGATTCCCTGTGTGCCTGGCTGGTCGAGCGTATGCCGGTATGTTCCCGGCAGGGGGCTTTGTCGTCGATTGCAGAAGATGCAGACAGGCTGTATCTGGAGGCAGCCCGCCTGACGATCGGGGCGCTGGAGGAAGAAAGCGAGTGGGCTGCTGCAATCGAACATCTGGTTGGTCATCTGGATAATCGCCTTGATCGTCTGCAGCGGCTGATTGCCGATATGCTGGCCCGGCGCGATTTATGGTTGCAGCGTGTTGTCGATGCTGCCAGCGTTGATAGTGCCGGTGATCTGCGTGAATACATGGAATCCGCACTGGCCGGCCGGGTTGCAGAAACACTCAAGGCACTGACAGAGTCGGTGCCCATTGGCTGCCGGGCAGAAATCACCGGGCTGATGCAGTTTGCTGCGGCCAATCTGGCTGAAGAGAAGCCGACAGGCGGGGAGGTGTCTGTTCACTGGCCGGGTGGGGAATGGGCAGATCGCCCGGTCTGGGAAGCAATGGCGAATTTTTTATTGACGCAAGAAGGGAACTGGCGCAAGCAGGTAACGAAAAAAGAGGGGTTTCCTGCACCCACATCGGCACGTGCTGCGGACGAGAAAGAACGGTTGGCCGGAATGAAACAGCGGGCGGTCGAATTGTTATCCGCTTTGCAGAGTGAGGAAGCTTTCCGCCAGAATCTGCTGTTGCTCAGGGAATTGCCGCCGCAGCACTATGCCGATGCGGAATGGGAGACACTGCAGGCGCTGTTCAGCTTGCTCAAAGTGGCTGCTGGGTACTTGCTGGTCGTTTTTCGCCAGCAAGGTCAGGTGGATTTTACCGCGATTGCCATGGCGGCCGTTCACGCGCTGGGTGAGTCGGAAATGCCGACTGATCTGGCATTGGCGCTCGATTACCGTATCCGTCACCTGCTGGTGGATGAATTTCAGGACACCTCTTCCAGCCAGGCGGAGCTGTTGCAGCGGCTGACTGCCGGCTGGCAGGCTGGAGACGGGCGGACGCTGTTTCTGGTGGGTGATCCGATGCAATCGATTTACCGTTTCCGGCAGGCTGAAGTGGGGCTGTTTCTGGGGATCCGTGATAGCGGATTTTTCGGCCAGATTCCCATGGAATTTCTGCGCCTTTCGGTTAATTTCCGTTCACAGAAGGGGGTGGTCGATTGGGTCAATCGCTACTTTCCGCAGATATTGCCGGATGTGGATAACGTTAGTACTGGTGCGGTGTCGTATGCGGATTCCGTAGCGTTTCATGCGGCTTCCAGCGGGGAGGCGGTCAGGGTTTATCCGTATTTGCAAAAAGAGGATGTGCGTGAGGCGGAACAGGTGGCAGCCATTATTGCACAGGCGCAAGCAGTGCAGCCGGATGGGAAAATCGCTGTTCTGGTGCGCAATCGCAGTCATCTCGCGAGTATTGTTGCTGATTTCAGGCAAAAGAAATTGCCTTTCCGGGCGGTGGAAATCGAGCAGCTGGCGCAGCGCGCGGTGATCCGGGATTTAATGGCATTGACCCGGGCACTGGTGCATCCGGCGGATCGTATTGCCTGGCTGGCATTATTGCGTGCACCGTTTTGCGGATTCTCCCTGCAGGATTTATATACTGTTGCCAATACGCTGCCGGGGCAAGTGCTGATGGAGGCGTTGCGTGTCTGTATGAAATCGGGGACGTTAAGCGGGAATGGCCATCAGCGGGCGGAAAGGATATTGCCGGTTCTGGAGCGCGCGCTGATGCTTTACGACAGAATGTCGCTGCGCAGGTGTGTGGAAGGAATGTGGCTTGGTCTGGGTGGGCCGGCGGGTGTGCAGGATGAAACGGATCTGGCGGATGCTGAAGTCTATTTCCAGTTGCTGGAAAATCTGGATATTGCGGGTTACCGGCCGGATGTGCAGGAGCTGGACGAGAAGCTGGTGCGGTTGTTTGCGTTGCCGGATGTGGCAGCAGACGATTCATTGCAGCTGATGACGCTACACAAAGCCAAAGGGCTGGAGTTCGATACGGTGATTCTGCCGGGGCTGGGCAAATCGCCCAGAAGGGATCAGGAGAAGCTGCTCAACTGGCTGGAATTTCGCGATCAGTCACAGCACCCCGGCTTGTTGTGCGCGCCGATCAGTGCGCCGGGAGGGGAAAAAAACCGGATTTCTGCCTATATCCAGTCCGAAGAAAGGAAACGGGCTGCGCTGGAAGAAGCTCGATTGCTGTATGTAGCCGTTACCCGGGCAAAAGGTAGCCTGCATTTGCTGGGACATATCAAGGCGGATGCAGAAGCGCAGGAAGAGGATGTATTGAAACCTCCGGAGGATACGTTGTTGGCAAAGCTATGGCCTGCCGTGGCGGCAGATTTTCGGGTGTGCTGGAGTGAAAAAAAAAGCGGGAACGGAACCGGAGATTGGCCCGTGCTCGGTATGGATGCCGGTGCGCAGCCTGTTAGCCGGATATGTCTGGCACCCGATTGGCAGCCAGCACCATTGCCGGAGGCGGTTGCGGTTCACATGTATGCAAATGAAGGTGGAGTTGCAGAAGAACCGGTTGATTTCGATTGGGCAGGTGAGCCCGCCCGTCTGGTAGGTGTGGTCGTGCACCGCCTGCTGCATCGTATCGGCTTGGTTGGAGTCGAGAGTGTGCATCCGCAGGATCTGGCCGATTTCGGGCTGGCGGGGCGATCGTTACTCATGCAATCCGGTATCGGGCCTCAATATCTGGAAGCTGCCGTGCAACAGGTGGTACGGGCGCTCAGGACAATGTGTGTGGAGGATGAAACAGGCCGCTGGATTCTGAGTAACCAGCATCGGGAAGCGCGTTGTGAATGGGCTCTATCTGTTCCGGCAGCGATGACAACGGGTCAGTCAGTTGCTGTCAGTATCATCGATCGAACTTTTGTGGATACGGCGGGCGTGCGCTGGATCATCGATTACAAAACAGGATCGCACATGGGTGGCGGTATCGAGGCGTTTCTTGATCAGGAGCAGCAACGTTATCAGCCGCAATTGGAGCGTTATGCGCATGTACTGCGGCGGATGGAGCAACGGCCCACCCGCCTGGCGATTTACTTTCCGTTGTTGGGAAGATGGCGAGAGTGGGCCCCTGCTGGGGAGTTTTCCTGATGAACCTGCAAGGGAACCTCTGAGAAACGTCAGCGAGGCAGTCAGTTCAAGGCAAACATCGGCAAAAAAGCGGAATTTATACGTAATAAATGCGCATTTTGAGCTGATATTTAACGCAGAGATGGCAACGCAGGTATTTTTCAGATGTTCCCAAGAGGGAATTGACGCGATATTCCGCTGCTTGAATTCTCTGCAGAGGAAGAGGGTGTACGGGGACGCCTATCTGATTTCTTCTTCGTCAGCCAGTTTTCTGGCTTCATCTTCCAGCATGACGGGAATGCCGTCCCGAATGGTGTAAGCCAGTCTGTCAGCTTTGCAGATCAGTTCCTGGTGATCTTTTTTATAGATAAGAGGGCCTTTGCATAGTGGGCAGACCAGAATGTCCAGCAGTTTTGGATCCATGAATTTTTCTCTCAGCTTCTTGAATATGGTTTCGCGTAACCCGGGATCGGCACGATATTCCTGTTGTAGAACCCAGATACGGTTATCGTGCAGATCTAGGCATTTTACTGCATCTTCTTCCGTTATCAGGATGATTTCGGCCTGGTCAGATTGAAAATCCGTTGCGGCAAAATGATGATCTTCCGGAAAGATGCAGGGGGTAACGGTCAGTTTCAGGAATTCCAGATTATCCAGAAAATTTTGTATGTCCGGGTCGCAGACAACGGCATGAATTCGCTTGCCTGTCAGATCTGTCGCGTTGGCAGTCAATCCGGGTTGCGACAGGTTGAAGAAATGCTCCTTTAGTTGATGCACGCGAATGATCCTGACTTCTTTGCCGATATCCGGCATCTGTCTGTGGTGGCCCGCCAGGATGACAGCATGGGCTTGCCCAAGACGTGCAAAACTGTCCCGGAGTGGCCCGGCCGGCATGATCAGGCCGTTTCCCGAGTTGATGACGCTGGTATCGACGATTACAGCTTCGAAATCACGCTGCAGGTACAAATCCTGCAGACCGTCATCGCAAATCAGTACATTGCATTCCTGATGCGCCTGCAGCAATGCTTTTGCTGTTTCGATCCGGCTATAACCAATCCATACCGGGCAGGTGTCGCGTAAATGGTAGGTGAGTAACAGTGATGTTTCACCAGTCAGATGAGGTGGTTTATCCAGGGAAACCCGCATAGGCGAGTGATGGTTGTCAGGATGGCCACGGCTGATGATTCCGGGCCGTAATCCTGCTGATTTCAGGGTATTGACAAGCTGGATGATGAGCGGGGTTTTGACCGGACTTTTTGTGGTGATGCCATCAATGACGATGACCGGTACGGGCAGCCGGGCCGGGATCAATATTTTGTGCCGGTAAAGCGCACGCCGGATGGCATGAAACAGAACAAGCATCTGACTGACCGGCCATAAAAAAAGATGCAGCGGCGTGATGCGTTGCCAGTACAGCTCGGACCAGTTCATGAGATAGTCGGGATGAATTGTTTTTGAAGTGCGTTTTTCGGTAAACGCAGCATCAGCGGAATCAGCGGCCTGGCATCAGGAACAAGCAATTTTTGCATAGGGTGTGGAATCTCCTCGGCCTGTTTGCGGGAGTGATCAATCCGGCAGATTTTAAGAAACTGCCTTAAAATGCCGCCAACATCAAGAACAATCTTTTGTGGAGTGATTATGCAGCATCTTGAAGCAGTCAGAAACATTTTGGGCGATGTGCTGAATCTCGGAGAGAGAAAACATGCGCTGACAGCCGGTTCTGTTTTGCTCGGAAATATTCCCGAGCTGGATTCGATGGCGGTGGTCAATGTCATTACCGCACTGGAGGAGTATTTCGGTTTTTCGGTGGATGACGATGAAATCAGCGCTCAGACTTTTGAAACGCTCGGAAGCCTGGCGCTTTTCGTCGAACATAAATTGTCACACTGAGTTCGCATGCATAACCCGCCGGCTGAACCTTTTTTTCTGGATGCTTCGCCGGGAAAACGTTTCTGCCTTTATCACCCGCCAACTGGGGATATGCCTCTAAATCAGGCGTTTATCTATCTTCATCCATTTGCAGAGGAAATGAATAAATCCCGTCGCATGGCGGCACTACAGGCTAAGGCGTTTGCAGCAGCGGGGGTGGGGGTGTTGCAGATTGATCTATATGGCTGCGGGGATAGTGATGGAGATTCTGGCGATGCTACCTGGGCGATCTGGAAGGAAGATGTTGCGCATGCCAGGCAGTGGTTGATTCATGAAGGGTTTGCATCGGTTCATTTCTGGGGGTTGCGGCTGGGTGCGCTACTTGCACTGGATTATGCCAGGGATCAGGAAGAGGAAAATGATCCGGTGAAATTTGTGCTCTGGCAGCCGGTTATTAACGGTAAATCGTTTTTGACCCAATTTCTGCGTCTGAGAATGGTGAATGAACTCATGTCGGAAGATGCGGGCAAGGCTTCGAATGTTCAGGGTTTGCGTGAAAGGTTGGGGGCAGGTGAATCTCTGGAAATAGCCGGATATATGCTTACTCCCGTAATGGCCGCCGCGATTGATGAGTTGAAACTGGATCAGCTGACCGTCAGGAATGGTGAAATTTACTGGTTTGAAATTACATCGGATGCCGGGCGCGGGCTTTCCCCTGCTGGTGTTTCGGTCGTGGAGAAATGGAATCAGACTGGTGTTTTTCCAAAGGTAGAGCTCATGCCCGGTTTGCCATTCTGGGCGACGCAGGAAATCAGTGAATGCCCGGAGTTGGTGGCGGCGACTGTCAAACCATTTGCCGGGGTTTCGTCATGAGTTTTCAGGAACGGGCCATACGTTTTCGCTGCCAGCAGGAATGGCTTTATGGGATTCTGCACATACCACAACAGCCGGTTGCGCGCGGTGTGCTGATTGTCGTGGGCGGGCCGCAATATCGTGCCGGTAGCCATCGGCAATTCGTGCTGCTTGCACGTCATTTGACCGGGCGAGGTATTCCTGTGATGCGCTTCGATTTCCGGGGAATGGGCGACAGTGATGGTGAAATGCGAACCTTCGAGCAGGTCGGCGAGGATTTGCGTAGCGCAGCCGATTGTTTCTTCAGTGAGTGTCCATTTTTGAAGGATATCGTGATCTGGGGATTGTGCGATGCAGCATCGGCTGCGCTGTTTTATGCCCATCAGGATCAGCGGGTGAGCGGGCTGGTGTTGTTGAATCCCTGGGTGAGGACTGAACAGGGAATCGCCAGGGCGTATCTGAAACATTATTATCTGGAACGTCTGTTTGATCCGAAATTCTGGAAAAAGCTGCTGCGTGGAAAATTCAATCCACTGGCCTCCATCCGGTCTTTGTATGCATTTGGCAGGAACAGTTTGCAAGGTATGAAATCAGCCGTTGCAGAAGGCAGTTCCGGTTCATCCTGTGGTCTGTCCGCACCTTTGCCTGAGCGGATGCTGGATGGCCTAAAGCATTTCCAGGGAAATGTACAGATCATTACCAGTGGCAATGATTTAACAGCACGCGAATTTCTGGATTTGATCGCATTATCGCCAGAGTGGCAGGCAGCCATGCGAGCAAGGCAGGCGGAGTGTTTTCATATGGCCAGTGCCAATCATACTTTTTCTACGCGCGAATGGCGTGACCAGGTGGCGGAATTGACTGCAAAACAGGTGCTGTCATGGTAAAGCGGGTGTTAATGATTGCTTATCATTTTCCACCCATGCATGGTAGTAGTGGTATGCAGCGGACATTGCGCTTTGCCCGGTATTTACCAGATCATGGCTGGGAGCCGATTGTGCTGGCACCTTCGCCGCGTGCCTATCAGCAGACCGATTCCGGTCAATTGGCAGATATACCGCAACAGGTGCGTGTTCACCGTGCATTTGCGCTGGATACAGCAAGACATTTGACAGTAATGGGGCGTTACCCGAGAGTGCTGGCCCTGCCGGATCGCTGGGTGAGCTGGTGGTTGGGTGCAGTGCCTGCAGGATGGGCTCTGATCAAAAAATATAAACCGGATGTAATCTGGTCAACTTATCCCATTGCAACGGCGCATCTGATCGGGCTGAGCCTGCATCGTTTGACGGGTATTCCCTGGGTGGCGGATTTCAGGGATCCGATGGTGCAGCCGGATTATCCAGCTGATCCATTGACTTACCGTGCTTTTGAACGGGTTGAAAATAAAACGGTTGAGCATTGCTCGCGCGCGGTTTTTACAACACCTGGCACACTAAAAGATTATCAGGCACGGTTCTCGCATATCCCGTCTTCTCGATTCCATTTAATAGAGAACGGATACGATGAATTCAGTTTTGCTTCAATAATTCCCAGTGTGAATCAGACGTCTAAACCCGGCCGGATTACGTTGTTGCACAGCGGCATTATTTATCCATCGGAACGTGATCCCACTTGCCTGTTTGATGCCTTGTCCGCGCTGCTGAAACGGAACGTCATCAATGCCGATAGTTTGCATATCATCTTGCGTGCCTCGCATCACGAAAATTATCTGCAATCACTGATCAATCGTTTTGAAATTGGATCCATTGTTTCCCTGGCGCCTCCTGTTTCCTATAATGAGGCGCTCGCAGAGATGCTGGCGGTTGATGGGCTGCTCCTCCTGCAGGCAGCAAACTGTAACAATCAGATTCCTGCCAAATTGTATGAATATCTGCGTGCGCAGCGGCCCATCCTGGCATTGACTGATCCGGCTGGCGATACAGCAGCGAAACTTCGTAGCGTGGGGATCGATACGATTGCACCGTTAGATTCAAAGGATGCGATTATGGAAGGACTATGTCGGTTTCTTACATTATTAAGAGAAAGCGGCGCACCGGTCGCGCCAACAGATAAGATTTTATCCAATTCCAGAGAGGCTGGAGCTAGAGAACTGGCTAGAGTATTGGATAGCATCTTAGGATAGGTAAGAAATATTAAATTTTAGAAGAAAGATTGAGAAGTTATGAAAGTTTTAATGTTTTTAATTGCTGCTGTTTTTTTTCTGATATCGCTACCGGCTGCAGTAGCCGCTCAGAATAAATTGTATTGCGGGGAATTGAAAAATGCTTATGGTCCTTTTGATTATATGGATCGGTTTAATCACTTGGGACAACTCAATATTGTAGAAAACTTTCACTTTACTTCTAGAGTAGAAAATCTGATCAGTGGGGAATCAGGATATCTTGGTGGAGATCTGGATTACACCCTCCGTGCCTGGCCCAATCATCACCGTGCACTGGCCTCTCTTGTCAAATATTCGATCAGGGAAAGGTCTACCCACCTTCCTCATATGAAATTTCCAGTCGAATGTTATTTCGACCGGGCAATCCGTATGAATTCGAAGGATGCGCGGGTGCGGTCGATTTATAGTGCATTTTTGTCGCATCGCGGCAGAAACAAGGAGGCACTTGAGCAGTTGGAAGCGGCAACCAATCTGGAGCCTGATAATGCAACGTTTCTTTACAATCTGGGATTGATGTATTTCAAGCAAAAAAACTATGAAAAGGCCAGTCAGTATGCCGAGAAGGCTTATGCGCTGAACTATCCGTTGCCAGGCCTCAGAAACAAATTGATTCAGGCAGGAAAATGGCATGGATCACCGGCAGCCAGGGATTCCGGAAAATAATCTTTGTCCGGATTGCCTGAATTACCCCATTAGGGAATCTCTGAAAAACCTCAGCGAGGTAGTCAGTTCAAGGTAAAAATCGGCAAAAAATCGGAGTTTATACGTAGTAAATGAGCATTTTGAGCCGTTTTTTAACGTAAAAATGACAATGTAGGTAGTTTTTCAGAGATTCCTTGGCATTACTCGATATCAATATGGATGATAATAAAGAAAACATATACGCGGATATGCAGGCTCTCGGGTGGGCAGCGCGTGCAGCAGCGAAATCCGTTGCCAAATCGGATACCAACGTCAGGAACCATGCATTGATGGCCATGGCCGTGGCGATTCGTCGTGATGAAGCATTACTGTTGGCAGCCAATGCCCAGGATGTGGTACAAGCCAGAAATAAAGGTCTTGAGCCTGCCATGGTCGATCGCCTGACATTGACCCAGAAGGGTATTGCCAGCATGGCTGATGGTCTGGAACAGATTGCCACGTTGTCTGATCCGATTGGAGCAATCACTGATCTGGACTACCGTCCATCCGGTATTCAAGTAGGCAGAATGCGGGTACCGCTTGGGGTGATTGGCATCATTTATGAAGCGCGTCCAAATGTGACGGCGGATGCTGCCGGATTATGTCTGAAGGCCGGTAATGCAGCGATTCTGCGCGGGGGTTCTGAAGCTATACAAAGCAATCAGGCGATAGCGGCTTGTGTCAGGGAAGGACTCAAGTCTGCCGGTTTGCCCGAGCATGCCGTACAGGTGGTGGAAACGACAGACCGCGCCGCCGTGAGTGCTTTGATCACCATGAACGAATATGTGGATGTGATCGTGCCGCGTGGTGGCAAGGGTTTGATCGAGCGGATTGCCAATGAGGCACGGGTTCCCGTTATCAAACATCTGGATGGCGTATGTCATGTTTATGTCGATTTGTCGGCTGATCTGGAGAAAGCCATACGAGTTACAGATAATGCCAAGACACAGCGATACGGTACATGTAACACCATGGAAACGTTGCTGGTGCATACCGGCATTGCTGCGCAGTTTCTGCCCCGTATTTGCCAGATTTTTCTGGAAAAGAGAGTGGAGCTGCGCGGTGATAATACAGCCTGCTCTCTGATTGCTGGGATGAAGCCGGCAACAGAGGAGGACTGGTATACGGAATATCTCGCACCGATTCTGAGCGTTCGTGTTGTAACCGATATCAATCAGGCCATCGAACATATTGCTACTTATGGATCGCAACACACTGACACCATCGTGACCGAAGATTATTCCCGTGCCCGTCAATTTCTGCGCGAAGTGGATTCCAGTTCGGTCATGGTGAATGCATCAACCCGTTTTGCTGATGGATTTGAATATGGCCTAGGAGCAGAGATTGGTATTTCCACCGACAAGCTGCATGCGCGCGGTCCGGTCGGGCTGGAGGGTTTGACCAGCCAGAAATTCATTGTGCTGGGCGATGGCCATATCAGGGAATAGAAAAATGACGCAATTGATGAAGGTGACTTTGCCTGATATTGGCGATTTTAATGATGTTCCAGTAGTGGAAATCCTGGTGAAACCGGGTGACGTAGTCGAACAGGAATCACCCTTGCTGGTGCTCGAAACCGACAAGGCTTCAATGGAAGTTCCGGCACCCCGTGCAGGCATTGTGCGAGAGATACACGTCAAAGCAGGCGACAGAATTTCACAAGACTCTCTCATTATTACACTGGAAATCAGGGAAATAGCTGTCCAGGCAACATCATCCATTGATGCAGGCAGGGCTGGTAATCAGCCGGTTACGCCAGCCGGCATGGAAGAGGTGCTTGCCAAAAAAATTGCATCAACTTCGACAACAGTTAGCACTGAACGAGGAGAAATTCACGCTGAGGTGGCTGTGCTAGGTGCCGGACCAGGTGGATATACCGCAGCATTCCGGACAGCTGATTTGGGTAAACAGGTGGTGTTGATTGAACGTTATCCCTCGTTGGGTGGTGTGTGCCTGAATGTGGGTTGTATTCCTTCCAAAGCGTTGCTGCATGCGGCAAAAACGCTTGATGAAGCAAAGGAAGCAAGCTTGTACGGCATTCATTTCGGGCAGCCTGAAATTGATTTGGGTAAGCTGCGTACCTGGAAAGAATCGGTGGTAGGCAAGCTGACCAAGGGGTTATCGATGCTTGCCAGGCAGCGCAAGGTGACTGTTATTCATGGCACGGGAAAATTCATTGATCCGCATCTGATTGAAGTGCAAACCCCGGATGGAATCAAAACGATCTCGTTCGATCGTTGTGTGATCGCTGCTGGATCGAGTGTGGCACGTATTCCCGGGCTGCCCGCTGATGATGAGCGCATTATCGATTCAACCGGAGCGCTGGCTCTGGCAGATGTTCCTGGGCGTATGCTCATATTGGGAGGCGGAATTATCGGCCTGGAAATGGCAACGGTCTATCATGCCCTAGGTGCCAGAATCAGTATTGTGGAGCGGATGGCGCAACTCATTCCGGGCGCAGATGCCGATCTGGTCAGGCCACTTTACAAAAAACTGAAAGCAGAATGTGAAGCCATTTACCTCAATACCAGTGTTAGCCGGGTGGAGGCTGACACTAGCGGGTTGCAGGTATATTTTGAAGGCGAACAGGCTCCGGAGCCGCAGCGCTATGATCGGGTACTGGTGGCGGTTGGGCGCCGACCAAACGGAAAACTGATTGACGCCGGTGCGGCTGGTATCAACGTGGATGAACGTGGATTCATCCCGGTGGATAAGCAGATGCGCACCAACATTCCCCACATTTTTGCAATCGGCGATATAGCCGGGGAGCCCATGCTGGCGCATAAAGCTTCGCATGAAGGCAAGATTGCGGCTGAAGTCATCGCCGGACACAAGGCTGTATTTGATGCCCGTACCATCCCCTCGGTTGCCTATACTGATCCTGAAATCGCCTGGATGGGCCTGACAGAAACCGAAGCCGGAAAGCAGGGTATTGCTTATGAGAAGGCGGTGTTTCCCTGGGCAGCCAGCGGCCGCGCCATTACCATGATGCGCGACGAAGGCATGACCAAACTGCTTTTCGATAAGGATACCAAAAGAATCCTAGGGGCCGGCATGGTTGGACCGCATGCGGGGGAACTGATTGCCGAAACCGTGCTGGCACTGGAAATGGGGGCGGATATGCAGGATATCGGACTCACCATCCACCCGCATCCCACTTTATCCGAGACTGTTCTTTTTTCTGCTGAAATGGCAGAAGGCACGATCACAGATCTGTATGTGCCGGGGAAGTGAGTGGCAGTGAGTAATAAATACGGGCTGGCTTTGTTTTTATCCTGTTCAGTTGACCAGGTTGGAAAGATTGCCAGCCAGGAAAATCAGAAATGCAGGATAGCACTGGCCGAGAGCAGTATCTGATCGTTGTCTCTGCCATCTTTGAACACATCATGACGTGTTGCCACATCGTAGCGAATCTCGGGACGTAGGGTAATTCCGGCAATCGGCTTGTAGTTCAATCCTGCGGTAATACCGATAAAGTCTTCGTTGTTACCATCCCCCATTACGCGCGTGCCGTTTTTGTCATGGAACCACTCAAAACGCAATCCTGCGCCCAGCTTGTCTGAAATATCGTACAGAAGATACTGATTGATGCCATACCATGTGGCAGAGGGAGTGCTGGCCGTTCTGGCCTCAACAGCGAAATCGTGCTGGAGCACATAGCGTAATTTTTCAAGCAGCCGGTGTTCTACTACTACGCTGTACATGGTGCGATTATGATTTTCATGCAGATCGGCGGTTCTTGCATCGCCAGTAATCAGTGAAACTGTAAAATTGGTTTTCTTGTCATCGCTGGTGTAGTTCAATCCGCCTAGGTAGTTTGGTATGTGCCGGGAGAGGTTGTCCCAGCCGGTAACCACGCCGCTTTTGACAGTCAGATTGCTGTTGACCGGATAGGAAAGCAGCATGCCCATGTGGGTAAAGGGTTCGCCATAGCGCATGGTATAGGCGTGTGAGAAAAAGAAATTATTGGGTGACATCACGGATTCATACCCGATAAGCGTATAAAAATGACCCACTGTCAGTGTCAGGCCATTTCCAATTGGCGCATACAGATTGGCGTACAGTTGGGGAAATACCAATTGATGTTTGGGGCTGGCTCCCAGAATAGTCGTGTCGAAATTGGTGGTTGCCGAAAATTTTGCATCCGTGCCATACAGAAGATCGGCGCGTATACCAATATCCCAGGCATTTCCACTGGTATCAATTTCCTTTTCGATATAGGCATAAACCTGATGGAGTTTGAACTGGTTGGCGCCATCGTTGAATGACACGGGATAGTTGGATTTATTACGCGGACTATGCGGATTGCCGGTAAATCCGGTTTCTACCCATCCGCCAAATTTCAGTTTGATCGCTGGAGCGGGCGTGATTTCATTGATGTTGTAGCCAGTCAACGTTTTGACCAAACCACCTTCATCTGCATGAGCAGGAGTAATCGGGAGCAGAATTGAGGCGATGAAGAACGGGGTGATAATTTTTTTTGACTGCGATGAGAGCATTGGATGATCGCCTGTTGGTTATTTTGCCGGGTGAGAAGGTCGCAGCTGTTTATCTGTGTTGTAAAGGTTGTAAATGAAGCCGGAAAATTATAGCGCTGCTATTTGCAACTGGTGTGGCTATCACGATTATGATTCTTTTGTGCCGGTTATTTTGAAACGACAATGTTTACCACCTCGAACAATACATTCCGTATGCTCGATATCAGCCTTCAATAGATGTTGCAAAAAACTGATATCGAGTTGACAAAATTCATTGTGCTGTTGCGCAAGCTCCTGGTAAACACAGTTGTTTGCAACAATTTCCGCCTGATTTTCCGATAATTGGCGTAATTCGGTATCGTAGCCAAGTTCGCTCATGATGGTGATGGCTTCCTGAAGCTTGTCGTTGCGGGAAGTGTGTTGCTTGAGCCGGTGCTCCAGTCCGCTGGCCATTTCCTTTCCGAGTTCGATCAGACAGGTGTTGAGCTCATCCTCACCCATATTTTTGTCGATCCAGGAAAGCAGCAGCTTTGCCAGAAACGAATATCTTCTCTGGAATAGCTCCAGACCATTGGCTGTCAGCGTGTATATCCGGCCAGGCCGGCCGCCAGTGCTTTCTTGCAATGTGCTCTGGATAAAATTGCTGCTGCCCAGTTGAGTAAGATGCTGATTGACAGCATTGCGGGAAATGGCCAGCAGGCTGGATAGCTCCTCTACTGTCAATCCTTCCCGGTGGTGCAGCAGGGCGGTGAGCAGGGATTGCTGGCGTTCTCCTAATAATGACAAGGCCGATTTCATGACATGAGAAAAATGAATTTAAGTTTTAACATATTTATATTGCAAAAGTATTTTAACTTGCAGTATAGTGAAACCCTCTTAATAAAAAAAGAAGGGGGTAACTAAAATGTTGAATATATCGATTCTGATCTTTGCCATTGCTGCGTTGGGTGGTGTATTTCTGGCTTCCAGGGTATTTGCAGGCCAACTCGCTCCGTGGGTTGTTTCCATTGTACATGCCCTGCTGGGTGCGGCTGGACTGGTGACGCTGATTCTGGTGGTCATGGGAGATTCCGGTAATGGCCGCCTTACTGCAGCACTGGGCTTACTGGTGGTCGCGGCATTGGGTGGGTTTTATCTTGCTTCGATCCATGCAAAAGGCACCGTAGCGCCGAAGGCAATTGTCATTGTGCATGCAGGTGTGGCCGTTGCTGGTTTTCTTACGCTGTTGAGCGTGTTGTTATAAATTCCAGAAAGGAGATGCTGTTATGAGACACCCCATTCATCCGATGTTGGTTCATTTCCCCGTCGCAACCTGGTTTATTTCGACACTGGGAGATATTGCAAGCCTGTTCACCGGTGGGCAGGTGGGCTGGGTGGCTGGGGTGCTACTCGCGATTGGCACCGTGACTGCATTGCTTGCTATGGTGGCAGGTTTGATGGAGTTGGGGAAAATTGACCAGCAAAGCCCTGCCATGAAAATCGCCAATCAGCACATGATGTTGATGATGACTAGTTGGTCGTTTTACGCGATCAGCCTGTTTTTGCGGCTGGAGGAAAATCATTTGATTCAGCCGGGCGCGATTGCAATCGCCTTGTCGGTTGCGGGATTGATTACCCTGTGTATTGGGGGCTGGATGGGAGGCAAACTTGTCTACGAATACGGGGTGGGTATCCGTTCAAACCAATCCTGATTAGTACAGCGGGCTGGTTGTGTGTTGTATAAAAGATGCTTACAACCAGCTTGTTTTTCGTAGTACCTGTTTCAGGTGATTGTGCTGTCGAGCCCTTTTTCGGCAATTTCTGCTGCCCGCATGAGCGCCCTGGCCTTGTTACAAGTTTCAATCCATTCGTTTTGTGGAACGGAGTCAGCTACGATGCCGGCACCTGCCTGTACATGCAACATTCCATCCTTGATGAGGCCGGTGCGGATCGCAATGGCCAGGTCCATATCGCCATTGAATCCAAGATAACCCACGGCACCAGCGTAAATGCCGCGTTTGGAAATTTCCAGTTCGTCGATAATTTCCATTGCCCTGACCTTGGGTGCTCCGCTAACGGTGCCAGCAGGGAAGGTGGCGCGTAATACGTCGATGGCTGTCAAATCCGGCTTGAGTTTGCCTTCAACATTGGAAACAATGTGCATGACGTGCGAGTAATACTCTATCTGCATGTTTTCAGTGACTTTTACACTGCCCGTCCGGGCTACCCGGCCAATGTCGTTGCGCCCCAGATCCATCAGCATGATGTGCTCCGCCCGTTCCTTGGGATCTGCCAGTAAGTCTGCAGCCAGCTCCAGATCGGCTTGCTTGTCCTGCCCGCGCGGACGGGTGCCGGCAATCGGGCGAACCGTGACTGTATCTTTTTCCAGTCTGACCAGAATTTCTGGTGAGGCGCCGACAATATGGAAATCTCCCAGATGGTAATTGAACATGTAGGGAGAGGGGTTGAGGCTGCGTAGTGCGCGATACAGCGCCAGTGGCGAAGCGGAATAGGGCTTGCTGGTGCGTTGCGAGAGGACAACCTGCATGATGTCGCCTTCCAGGATGTAGCGCTTGGCTTTTTCTACAGCTGTAATGAAATCGGTTTCGGGAAATTCGCTGACAGCCGATCCGGAGGGAGCAGGATGTTCAACCGGGATGGATAATGGTTCGCGCAGTTTGTGCAGTAAGTCCCGGAGGCGGTTTTTCCCTGTCTTGTAGGCGTTTTCTACTGCTGGATCGACATAGATAATCAGATATAGCTTGCCGGACAGGTTATCCATCACGACCAGTTCTTCCGAAAGCAACAGCAGGATATCCGGCGTTTTTATCGTATCTGGCTTCGCATGCCCGGCCAGTCTTGGTTCAATGTAGCGAACGGTATCGTAGGAGAAATACCCGGCCAATCCACCATTGAAGCGGGGTAAACCGGCGTGTGGGGCCACTTTGAACCGGTCAAGAAAATGGCCGATAAAACCGAGCACATCGTTTGTGTCGGTTTCTTCTTCTGTTTTGTGGCCATTGATAACGCGGATATTGCTGGAGCAGGCTTCCAGCCGTTTTTTGGCTGGCAACCCGATGACCGAGTAACGCCCGAACCGTTCTCCTCCCACTACCGATTCCAGCAAATACGAATAAGGCTGGTTTGCCAGTTTGAGATAAACAGAAAGAGGTGTATCCAGATCAGCAAATGTCTCCAGAACCAGCGGGATACGGTTATATCCCTGTGCTGCCAGAGTGTTGAATTCACTTTCAGTTGCGCAATGATTCATAGAAAGCAGTTATTGCTGAAACGGTTGGATTGATGGAGTGAAACCTTGCCGGCAGGCTTGTTACGCGGTTTGCAGTTTCACCCCGAAGGCGTTTTGCCGTTACATACCAGTCAAGCATCATGCAGATAGGTGATCAACCGGGTGGCATCTACAATGGTATCCACGACTGCATCACAATCGAGCGTGCGTACATCATGTCCTTCGTTGTAGCCATAAGGCACGCAGAAGATATGACAGCCTGCCGCACGTGCAGCAATGGCATCATTCAGTGAATCGCCAATCAGCAACGCTGATCTGGGCGTTATACCGAAATGTTGGCAGGCGTGCAGCAATGGGAGCGGATCCGGCTTTCTTTTTGGCAGGCTGTCGCCTGACAATACCAGTTCGAAATAATCCAGCAACCCGGTTTTGCGCAGTAATGGCAAGGTGAAGATTTCAGTTTTGTTGGTGATGCATACCAGCCGGAAACCCTCTTCCTTGAGCCGATCAAGTCCTTCTATCACGCCCGGGTAGGGGCGGGTGTGTACATGCAGATTTTCTGCATAACAACGCTCATAGATTGGTAAAGCCTGTTCGAAGAGCTCTGGATCCGGCTCGCCATCCGGGTTGTTGGTCAGTGTGCGCTTGACGAGCTTGGGCACGCCCTTGCCAATGAATGTTTGTATGGTAGATGCCGGTAACTCCGTCATACGCAGTTCGCGTAGCATTTCATTGGCGGCCAGTGCCAGATCCTGTGCGGTATCCAGCAAGGTGCCATCCAGATCAATGATAACGGCCTTGAGTGATAGCGGAAATGAGGTTGATCCGGATGTTTGAGGGTTGGTTTGAATCATGGAAATAACCGTCTGCAGATCAGGCAACTTTCGCCAGTTCGGCGCGCATGGCGGCAATGACGCTGTCGTAGCGATGCGGATCACTATCCTTGCCTGCGCCATAAATGGCCGAGCCGGCAACAAAGGTATCAGCACCAGCACGAGCAATTTCTGCTATGTTGTCCACTTTCACGCCGCCGTCGATTTCCAGCAGAATGTCACGGCCGCTTGCATTGATACGTTCTCTTGTCAGCCGCAGTTTGTTCAGTGCTTCCGGAATGAAGGCTTGTCCGCCAAAACCGGGATTGACCGACATGATCAGGATCAGGTCAAGCTTGTCGATCACGTGATCGAGGTATGAAAGCGGGGTGGCTGGGTTGAAAACCATTCCTGCCTTGCACCCTTGTTCTTTGATGAGCCCGATGGTGCGATCAATATGGCGCGAGGCTTCCGGATGAAATGAAATGATATTGGCACCTGCCTTGGCAAAATCCGGGATGATGCGATCAACCGGTTCCACCATCAGATGCACATCAATCATTGCCTTGGTCAGGGGGCGGATCGCTTCGCACACCAGCGGTCCGATCGTCAGATTGGGAACGTAATGGTTGTCCATGACATCAAAGTGAATGATATCTGCGCCGGAATCCAGGACTTGTGTGATTTCTTCGCCCAGTCTGGCAAAATTAGCGGAAAGAATGCTTGGTGCGATGCGGTACATGATCTAGCCTCATAAGGAAATTCCACATTTTAACCATAAATGGAAACGGGGAGTGAATAATGCTTTTGAATATGTACCGGGTTTCCGGCATCCGCAAGAAGGGAGGTAATGCGGCTGGTTGCGTGCCTTCCTGCATGATTCCTGTGGGAATCCGTTGATATGACTTCAATTCGGACTTTTATCGATCGCAGAAAGCGGTTGCTGTCAAAAATGCGGCAAGGTGTGGCCGTCATTGCCACCGCTCCGGAAAGATACCGCAACCGGGATACGCATTATCCCTATCGTTTCGATAGTTATTTTTACTATCTGACAGGGTTCAGTGAGCCCGAGGCAGTTCTGGTACTGATTGCAACCGGTGATGAAAATACATCGCAGCAAATCCTGTTTTGTCGTGACAAGGATGTGGAGCGTGAAACTTGGGATGGATTCCGTTATGGTCCGGAAGCCGCGCGAGAAGCATTTGGTTTCGATGCAGCGCATTCCATTATCCGGCTCGATGAGCTGGCTGGCGAGTTGCTGGCGAATCAGCCCGTGGTATTTCACGCATTTGGCCAGGATGTTTCCTGGGATCAGCGTGTGGTGGGGTGGATCAATCGCGTGCGTGAGCAGGTTAGAAAAGGTGTTTCAGCTCCAGCCGGAATACAGGATATCCGTTACCTGCTGGATGAAATGCGCCTGATCAAGGATGGCAGCGAACTGGCAATTATGCGTGAAGCTGCCCGTATTTCAGCCGAAGCGCACAAACGCGCCATGCGGGCGACTCGTCCCGGTAAATACGAATATGAAATAGAAGCCGAGCTGCTTTATGAATTCCGCCGTCAGGGTGCCGAGGCGCCTGCCTATACGTCGATCGTGGCGGGTGGTGCAAATGCATGCGTGCTGCATTACATCCAGAATGACGCACCGCTGCAGGCAGGAGATCTGCTGTTGATTGATGCCGCCTGTGAACTGCACGGCTACGCTGCCGACATTACGCGCACCTTTCCGGTCAATGGCCGGTTTTCTGCCGCGCAAAAAGATGTTTACCAGCTGGTGCTCGCAGCACAGGCTGCTGCAATCGAGACAGTCCGGCCCAGCAGCGACTGGGATGCACCGCATCAGGCTGCCTTGCGCGTGCTGGTGCAGGGCTTCATTGATTTGAATTTATGCCAGGGCAGTCCGGATGCAGTGATCGAAACGGAATCCTACAAGCGTTTTTACATGCACCGGACCGGGCATTGGCTGGGACTGGATGTGCATGATGCTGGCGAATACAAACAGGCTGGCCAGTGGCGTAATCTGGTTTCCGGGATGACGCTGACTGTCGAGCCGGGTTGCTACATCCGTCCTGCAGAAGATATTCCGGAACATTTCTGGAATATCGGTATAAGAATTGAGGATGATGTGGCGGTGACACCGAATGGCCATGAAGTGCTCACTGGCGCAGTACCCAAACAAGTGGCTGAAATAGAGGAGTGGATGCGATGTACGACGATTTCAGAAAAATAATTATCAGGCGGATTGTTTATGGTAACCAGACCAATCCAGCGGATGAGCCGTTGAATTCATCACCAGCCAACCGGTGGATGTTTTACCTTACCCTCATTCCGGTTGTGGTGGTGGTTGTCGTTCTGGGTGCTTTCTTTTTTTCAATCGTGCTGGCGTTGTTTGCGGTGGTAGCAGCCGGAGTGGGTGCACGGTTATGGTGGTTGCGGCGTAAATTCCGGCAAGAGATGTCTGCTGCGGCTGAACAAAACAACGCAATGATCGAAGACGCGGAAATCATTGAAATTCGTGAAGATGATAAAAACGACCGCAAACATCGTTAAAAAACCTCTAAAAAACATCAGCGAGGCAATTAGTTCAAGGTAAAAATCAGCAAAAAAGCGGGGTTTATACGTAATAAATGAGCATTTTGAGCCGATTTTCAACGAAGAAATGACAACGCAGGTAATTTTTCAGAGATTCCCTAAACTTCATTCGCCAGGGTTGCCATGCGCAAATTCATAGCATTCATTCTGTTTTCTGCGGCAGGTACATCCGCCTGGTGTGCAGACACCATCCGGCCGGGGTTGTGGGAGGTAACCACCCGGTCGGATCTGCTCGGACTGGCAGCACATGTTCCATCCGATCAAATGCAGCAGATCACCAGCCTTGCCAGGCAGTACGGATTGAAAATGCCCCGTATCCGGGATGGCGCTGCCATTTCGAAGGTGTGCATCACTCCGGAGATGGCACAACAGGATATTCCCTCCCACTTATATGAAAACCAGTCCGGCTGTGCTGTCGTCAATGGCAGTCGGTCCGGGAATCACTATCAGGTGGAGCTGGTCTGCGATCATCCCCGTTTCAAAGGGAATGGCCGCGCAGAAGGTGTTTTTTCCACGCCGGAGCATTTCACCGGGAAAACAGAGTTCAACAGCACGGTTCAGGGCGCACCGCTGTATGTGTATGCCGAAACGAGTGGCCGGTGGATTGGCGCACAGTGTGAGGTGACGCAGTCGGTACGATAAGCGATGGCTGCGTTGATTGAAGGAACCTCTGAAAAACTACCTACATTGTCATTTCTTCGTTGAAAATCGGCTCAGAATGCTCATTTATTACGTATAAACTCCGCTTTTTACTCCTCGCCCTACGGGCCAGCCTTACGGCTTTCGCTGTGTTTTACTTGCATCGCCGATTTTTGCCTTGAACTGACTACCTCGCTGACGTTCCCCAGAGGCTCCTGAGCATTTCTCACCAGCCCGGCTCCAGATTTGAAAAAATCTGCCGGGCCGGATCAAATCTGTATGCGATTCATCACCCGGCCTGGGAGAGACAATTCACGGAGCAAAGATAAAGGCCGGTTTGCGTTGGGCCTGAATTAGCATCATGGCCTAATTGGAGGGTATCCGGAGATGTGGATAGGGAGAAGGGGTTCCGGGTGGAACCAATGGATCATTGCCCCAGTCGGGATAGTTGTCTGTCAGCGTGTTCATGAACGCGATCAGAGCAGTTCTTTCCCCGGCTGACAGATTCAGATTGCCGAATTTGTCACTGACGTTTTGCTCGATTTCGGGCAGTGGCCAGCATTGCGAGGGGAAGCGCGGTGAGGTGTTGTCGCAATCATGTGGCAATACGTCGCGTGTATTGTAAAAATGCACGATCATTTGCAGGGATGCAAAAACACCGTTATGTCCATAAGGCGGTGTTATCGCCACATTACGCAAAGACATGACCTTATGTTTGCCGATTTGCAGGCCTTGTTTGTCCTGCTTCTGGATATCTGCCCGCCCGCCAAGACCCAGATCGGGTTCAGGTAATCCCGGAATTTTCATGTTGCGGGGCGCACCGATATTTATGTAGCTAAAGTTGGTAAACAAAGGTGGGACTGCGATATTTCCTTTTTTATCGAGAGTGCTATCCACGGTATGACAAACAGCACAATTGCCCTTTAGCGGATCCTTGAAAAGATCGAATCCTTGTTGTTCGACTGGAGTGAACGTCGTTATCCCGGTCAGAACATAATCAAACTTTGAATTGAATTTACTGAATGACTGGTCTCGTTCGAACGCGGCTATAGCCTGGGCCATGCTTTGAAAAACCTTTTCGATCATTCTGTCCGATTGATTCTTGAGCGGCAGTGAAATGCCGTAAATTTTTCTGAACAGCTTGCGATAGGTGGTGTTTTCACTCAAGCGATTAACAACGTCACTCGCGTTGGGCATGGCCATTTCGACCGGATTCAGGAAAGGTTCCTTCGCTTGCGCCGCCAGATCTTTGGCGCGGCCGTTCCAGAAAAATCCGCCAAAATAGGCATTCAGATTTTTATCCCATTTGAATTTCGGGTTGAAGGCGGCATAGCCAACACTGGGTGTATTCAGTGTGCCGTTGAAGGGTAGGCCGGTTCCGGGATCAATATCGGAACCATTCGATACGGGAGAACCTTTGGCGATATTGTCAGGATCGACGAAACCCGGCACCAACGGCAATCCTGGTTTTGCGACAGGGCTCAGGCTATGACAGGTTTCGCATGACTGATTTCTGTTCAGGGATAAATCCTTATCCTTGAAAAGCAGTTCTCCAAGCATGATTTCTTCAGCCTGTGTCACTTTTCCATCATCTGCAAAATTCAAACCTGTGTAGGACAGTATCAAAATAAAAAGAATTTTTTTCATGGATTCAATAACCTCTTGCTGGGGTAGTAATTTCGCGCGCATTATCCGGATAACAAGGGGAAATGAGAATGCGGCAAATTGTCGCAGGAGGCGGGACTGGCAATTTGCTGCTGGAATTCGATGTTTATCATCCCGGGCGAGGCTGGCCGTAAGCCGTTACCGATGCGCGTATACTGGACATTGCTGACAGCAACCAATTGGCCCGGTTGATTTTTCAAGGAGCAAATCATGAAAGCGACACAACTTTTGCATGATCTCGGCCAGAGTCTCTGGCTTGACAATATTACGCGCGATCTATTGATCAGCGGCGCCCTCAAGCGGTATATCGATGAATTTTCGGTAACGGGGCTGACCTCGAACCCATCCATCTTCAACCACGCAATCAAGAATAGCAGCGCCTATGAGGCGGCAATTCAGGCTGGTTTAGCGCAAAAAAAGACGAACGAAGCAATTTTTCTTGATCTGGCACTGGAAGATTTGACGCAGGCGGCTGATTTGTTTAAACCGGCTTATGATCGCACCCATGGCATCGATGGGTGGGTGTCACTGGAGGTATCTCCCCTGCTGGCCTACGATACCGCCAGCACTATAACGGCTGTTAAGGAAATCCATAAGCGGGTGGACAGGCCGAATCTGCTGATCAAGATTCCGGGAACTCACGAGGGGTTGCCTGCCATTGAAGAAGCCATTTTTGCCGGAATTCCCATCAATGTGACTTTGCTATTTAGCAGCGGACAGTATGTGGCTGCAGCCGAAGCCTATTTGCGCGGGATCGAGCGGCGCATCGACGCTGGTCTCGATCCTGATGTGATCTCCGTTGCTTCTCTGTTTGTCAGCCGATGGGATGTCGCGGTGGCCGGCAAGGTTCCGGAGGTGTTGCGCAACAGATTGGGGGTTGCGATCGCCGGGCGCACCTATAAAGCCGCTCGTGATCTTTTTGATTCGCCGCGCTGGCTGCGTATCTACAATGCCGGTGCCCGGCCGCAGCGTCTGTTATGGGCTAGCACGGGGACCAAAGACCCTGCTGCTTCGCCTGTCCTGTATGCGATGGCCTTGGCTGCGCCCTTTACGATCAATACGATACCTGAAGCCACTTTGAAAGCATTGGCCAGTCAAGATAATCTACACGTCGAATACATGCCTGCCGACGGCGGAGATTGCGAGCAGGTTCTGGCGCAATTTGCCAGAGCGGGTGTGGATGTTGATGCGCTGGCGATGCAGCTTCAGGAGGAAGGTGCGAAAGGATTTGTCACTGCCTGGCAGGAATTGATGGCAGGAATTGAATCGAAATGTGCCGCTATGCAGGAGAAGAAAAAAATATAGGAGAAGCGTGTTTTTATGGCTGATAAGGTCAGCGTTTGTGAGCTATGAACTGCCTTGTGAAATTAAGGCTATTCGTAAAAATGTGTGGGCGCCGGATGCTGATCCAAGTCGAACATTGGAGTACAAGAGCGCAGCAATTCTCACTGCGTGGCCTGAATAAGGCCAAAGGAGAATGAGCCCTGGTTTGTCTGGCGTGGAATTTGAAACGCATGGCCTCATTGCGTCTTCAAACGGGAATCAAATCCGACAGGCTGCTAGCTAGCAATCATATTTTGTTTGCGCAAGTGCTGTGCCAGCATAGAGCTGACGATTAATTGCAGCAAGTGGAATAGCATCAGCGGCATGACACCGATCCCCGCCAACGAAGCAGGAAACAGTACTTGAGCAATAGGTATGCCACTGGCGAGGCTTTTTTGTGCGCCACCAAATAAAGTTGTAATACGATCCTCTCGACTAAAGCCAAGCCATAGCGCCAAACCATATACAAAAAGCATAGCCAAGCACAGAAAGATCAAACAGATTGCCACCAAACTGAAAATCATTTGTGATGGAACCTGTTCCCAGATGCCGCCAATAACAGCCGTACTGAACGCACTATAGACCACCAGCAGGATCGACCCACGATCAATAACTGAAAGGGTTTTCCCGAGTGCTCGAAAGGGTTTTTCAAGCCAGGGCCGCAGGAGATGGCCCGCCAGAAAGGGTAACATCAATTGCATGAAAATTTTCATGACCGAATCAAAGGATGAAACTGATCCAGCCGTAGGGATGACCAGCCAGTTGACCAAAAACGGCGTTATCAAAATACCGAGTAAGGTCGAAGCCGATGCACTGCAGACCGCAGCGGGCACATTACCGCTGGCGATCGAAGTCAATGCAACGGCCGACTGCACTGTGGCGGGTAGCATGCAAAGATATAAAACACCCAGATAAAGTTCAGTACTGACCATAGGAAGCAGCAAAGGCCTCAGGGTGAATCCCATCACGGGAAAGAAAACGAAAGTAGTCCCCAGAATCAATGCATGAAGGCGCCAATGTGTAAGTCCATCGATAATCGTCTGACGGGGCAATTTTGCCCCATGCAAAAAAAAAAGCAGAGCAATTGCCGCTGTAGTTAGGTATGACAATGACGCGGCTACGCTTCCATGAGCAGGTAATATCGTGGCGAAAATGACGGTGCCGACAAGCAATAGCGTGTAAGTGTCAGGCAGGAAGAGTAAACGTTTTATAACTCGCATTGAACGATGAACCTTAAAAACAAAGAAGGTGAAATATCATTTCCAGTGATTTTCCGGCGATAAGCCAGTCTAATTCACGGGTTTATTCTATTAATCTGGGAAGATAGACCGTCTAACGATCCGTTTCTCGAGCATTTGACAACCAACTTCTGGTTGCTTACTAATAACCCTGGTCAATGGTCTGTGCCGTGGGTAAGACTTCTTGATAATAAGAATAAAAATTGATGAGGTAAAATGATTCTATCTCAACAATTAATAAATTTATTTCATATATCATGCTTGATCGTATTCATTTATCCATCGTGCAAGAAGTGGAAAAGCAAGGCTCGCTAACCGCAGCTGCAAGCGTTCTTCATGTGACTCAGTCGGCGCTGAGCCACTGCATGAAAAAATTAGAGCAGCAACTCGGGACCGATATCTGGTTGCGTGAAGGTCGTAGCCTACGTTTGACCCAGGCCGGCCAATATTTGCTCGTTGTGGCCAACCGGATATTGCCACAGCTGAGTTTGGCTGAAGAGCGCCTGCAGCAGTTTGCCCAAGGCGAACGGGGCACTCTGCGCATCGGAATGGAGTGCCACCCGTGCTACCAATGGCTGCTGAAGATTGTTTCTCCCTATTTAGCAGCCTGGCCTGATGTGGACGTAGATGTCAAACAAAAATTCCAATTTGGCGGCATTGGTGCCCTGTTTGGCTATGAGATTGATCTTTTGGTCACACCAGATCCACTGGACAAGCCAGGCCTGGTTTTTGAGCCAGTGTTTGATTACGAGCAAGTTCTGGTTGTTGCGGCTAACCATGCGTTGGCTAAAGAGGAATACATCAAGCCAAAACAGTTGACTAATGAGGTGTTAGTGACGTATCCGGTCGCCATCGAACGTCTGGATATTTACAGCATGTTCCTGACGCCAGCCGGAATCACGCCTAAACGTCATAAGCCGATCGAGACAACCGACATCATGTTGCAGATGGTCGCTAGCGGGCGCGGCGTGGCTGCATTGCCACGATGGCTGGTACTGGAATATGCCGAAAAAATGGATGTAGTGCCAGTGAGATTGGGCAAGAGCGGTATTGCCAAAAACATTTTTTTGGGTGTTCGTGAGGCTGACAGGGGAATTGATTACTTGCGTGCATTCATTGAAAAAGCAAAGACCCTTGAGACGAAATAATGAAATCTAACTAGATCAGGAGCGGTCCTTCTGGCAGTGAGCTCTTCATATAGCAGGCTGATCTATGAATAGTTCGACCATGCTATATTTCATGAGAAAATATAATTGATTAATGAAATAAAATCACTTTTATTCATTAGTTAAAAAACCTAAAATTCAATTCAAGTATCCATGCAGGATCAACTGAGTTAGAAATTGAGGTTAAAAGTCACATGAGTAAAGAGTTCACATTTGCTATCAAGAGCATTTGTTTCGACGAGGACTATCGTCCTTCTAATGCTACGCGCATTACAACGAACTTCGCGAATCTGGCTAGAGGAGCGAGTCGTCAAGAGAATCTGCGCGACACGCTCAAGATGATCGATAACAGGTTCAATGCCTTGGCGCATTGGGACAATCCCAAGGGCGACCGCTACAGTGTGGCGATTGAAATTATTTCGGTTGAGATGAATATCAACGGTGAAAGTGCTGGAAATGGCCTTCCGCTGATCGAAATATTAAAGACCAACATCATTGATCGAAAGACGAACGAACGCATTGAGGGTATTGCGGGAAATAGTTTCTCCTCTTACGTACGCGATTACGACTTTAGCGTACTGCTGCTAGAGCACAACAAAAATCAATCCGGCTTCAGCACTCCAAATGATTTTGGCGATCTACACGGGAAGCTTTTCAAGTCATTCGTGAACTCGGACGCCTATAAAGCGCACTTCTCCAAGCCACCCGTTATCTGCCTGAGTGTCTCAAGCAGCAAGACCTATCAGCGCACCGAAAACAAGCATCCCGTCTTGGGTGTTGAATATATGCAGGACGAACACTCTCTGACCGATGAGTACTTCAAGAAGATGGGACTGCAAGTACGGTACTTCATGCCTCCGAATTGCAAGGCACCCTTTGCGTTTTATTTCTTTGGCGATTTGCTTAACGATTACACGAATCTCGAGTTGATCAGCACGATCAGCACAATGGATACTTTTCAGAAGATTTACCGACCTGAGATCTACAACGCTAACTCCGAAGCCGGTAAGTTATATCGTCCAAGCCTGAAGCATCGGGATTATTCCTCCACCTGCATCGTGTACGACCGGGAAGAGCGCAGCCGACTGGCTGTTCAGCAAGGAAAATTTGCTGAAGAGCACTTTATCAAGCCATACCAAGCAACGCTCGAGCAGTGGGCTGCGAACTACTCGCTTTAATTAGTCAAAAAACAGGTTATTTATCATGAAAAAATTATTACCGACGTCGACTACGGGCAGCTTGCCGAAACCCTCTTGGCTCGCAGAGCCCGAAAAGCTGTGGTCGCCCTGGAAATTACAGGGGGAAGAACTACGTGAGGGAAAACTGGATGCCCTGCATCTTGTTCTGCAAGAGCAGCAACTTGCGGGAATCGACATCGTCGGTGACGGCGAGCAGACACGGCAGCATTTTGTGACCACGTTTATTGAACATTTGGATGGCGTCGATTTTGATAAGCGCGAGACAGTCAGAATCCGTGACCGCTACGATGCGAGCGTGCCGACAGTTGTTGGTGCTGTTTCACGCCAAAAACCGGTCTTTGTCGATGATGCTAAATTTCTTCGACGATTGACTCATCAGCCCATTAAATGGGCGCTGCCAGGTCCGATGACCATGATCGATACACTCTATGACGCTCATTACAAGAGCCGTGAAAAATTGGCGTTGGAATTTGCCAAAATCCTGAATCAGGAAGCCAGAGAGCTGGAAGCAGCGGGCGTCGATATCATCCAATTTGATGAACCTGCCTTCAATGTCTTTTTTGATGAGGTGAATGAATGGGGCGTTGCCACCCTAGAGCGGGCGATCGAGGGCCTCAAATGCGAAACCGCTGTTCATATCTGCTATGGCTACGGCATCAAGGCCAACACCGACTGGAAAAAGACCCTAGGGTCCGAGTGGCGGCAATATGAAGAGGCGTTCCCAAAGTTGCAAAAATCCAGCATCGATATTGTTTCGCTTGAGTGCCACAATTCGCATGTCCCGATGGACTTGATCGAGCTCATCCGTGGCAAGAAGGTCATGGTCGGAGCCATTGATGTGGCAAGTAACACCATTGAGACTCCCGACGAGGTTGCCGATACGCTGAGAAAGGCCCTCCAGTTCGTCAACGCCGACAAGCTTTATCCTTGCACCAACTGTGGCATGGCGCCACTAGCGCGTAGCGTGGCACGAGACAAGCTTCGCGCTTTAGCTGCCGGCGCAGAAATCGTCCGGCAAGAACTTTCGAAATAACTTCGAAGCGTCAACGGGTCGTCGTCAGTTGATTACAACAACCCGTTGATCCAGCTTATTTCCACCTCCCCCAACACAGATAAGTTGCATGCAGCATCCAGTAGCCACCATGTCATTCAACATTACATCGATTGATCCGTCTCGCTTTCGTGAAGCGCTCGGGCACTACGCATCAGGTATCACGGTCATTACTTCACTTGTTGATGGTGAGCTGATCGGCTTCACTTGCCAGTCGTTCTACAGCGTATCGATGAGCCCGCCGCTGGTGTCCTTCAGTGTCATGGCTTGTTCAGTCAGCTATCCGAAGATTCGCAAGGCCGGTCGATTTGCAGTCAACATCTTGTCAGACAGGCAAGCATGGATATCCAACCAGTTCGCTCAGCGAGGTAGCGACAAGTGGAAAGGTATTGAACGGCGAGAATCGCCACTGGGTAATCCGATCATTACGGATAGTCTGAAGTGGCTTGATTGCAAAATTCACGCCGAACATGCTGCGGGGGATCACATTATCGTGATTGGGGAAGTGAAGGCCCTGAACCCGGAAGACGCAGTTGCGAGGCAACCTTTGCTGTATTTCAAAGGACAATATCACAATCTTGCCGACCATAGTATGGCTTGAGAGCTTACTGCTGCCCCCTGGGGTGTCGAAATTATTGCTTACCAGCGATTGCATCGTCCTTTCATACAAAAGGTATCAAACTATCTTGAGCGTATTAAAACAAGCGCTGCACGAAGGGAGTTTCGTCTGTGTACTGGAGATCATCCCTCGGCAGTCCTCATCAAGCGTTTCTGCGCTTGAACAAATCATACAACGCGGACATTTGGCTGGCTGGCCCTTGTTTCCCTCCTTCTCAGATCGGGTTGGCGCGCGTTGCGATCTGAGTCCCCCGGAGGGCGCTGCGGCATTGGAAGATCCGTCTTCATCGGTGCTCCACTTTTCAGGCAAGGATCGAGAACGAACAGATTTGCTGTTCTATCTAGAGTCAATGAAGGCTCGCGGCTTGAACCAGTTATTGCTGCTGAGTGGCGATCGCTTGCTAGGCCACCATCCCGGACAGTCACCCATACGCTATCTTGAGTCGGTATCTGCGCTACAGATTGCTCGTGCACATTATCCTGATTGGCTTTTGGGCGCGGTATTAAATCCATTCAAATATCGCGAAGAAGAAGGCTGCGCCCAGTATTTGAAGGCACAGAAAAAGCTCTTGGCCGGCGCTGATTTCCTGACTCTGCAGTCGGGTTTCGATGCCGCCAAACATCTTGAAGCCCAGAACTGGATGCATACTCAGGTCGATGCGAAACCGATGCTGGCCTGCGTGATGCAGCTGACCTACAAACGCGCAGCTGCGCTCAATGATGTGCCCGGTATTGTCATCACCGAGTCCATGCGCGGCGTGCTGTATCGAGAGCTGAAAGTGTCCTCTGCCTACGCAGGCACACGAAGCCTCGAACGTCTGGCCTTGCAAATTGTGGGGCTTCAGTTGATGGGTTATGCCGGCGTTCACGTGTCAGGTGTGCATACCCTTGATGAACTGATGGCATTGGAGAAAATCATCAACCGACATCTTGGCAGCATAAGCTCACTGACCGATTGGATGGTACGGTGGCAAGCGAGCTGGGAGATGCCTGAGGCACCCAAAATACGTTTCACCCCTGACAGCGGCGGCTGGCAAATGGGGCAATCCCATGTTTCTGCCACTCACCGAGAGCTACTGCGATACACGTTACTCGCTAGGGTGCATCGTTTACTCTTTAGTGGTATCGGTCGGCTCAGCAAAGTGTTTGGCTGGAGCGTGACGCGGCCTTTCTGGAAGGACGCAATAGCTGCACACACAATGCACACTATCGAACGAGCGATCAAACGCCCGCTGGTCGGTTGTGATACATGCGGCACCTGTCGCTTGCATAACACCCTGTATATATGCCCAGAAACATGCCCTAAAGGCTTGGCCAATGGCCCTTGCGGGGGCACCTACCTCAATCGTTGCGAATTTGGCGATCGCGAGTGCGTGCACAGTGTCAAATATCGGATTGCTAAATCTGCCAATCAGTTGCCTTTACTTGCCCAGACCTTGATCCCGTGCATTGAGGCAAAAGACAGGCACCGTAGCTCTTGACCTAAATGGTTCAGGAAGGATGATTAGTTAATTAGTTGATGAGCTGTGATATCACCTGGTATCGGTATCTTTGTAATCGTCCGCAGACTACCGTCGTCGCTAAATAGCGAAAATAGGCATCACCACTGCCCAAGAATTACGGGGCGGACATTTCAACACTCATCCGCATGATTGAGGCGGGAGAACTTTGACCCCGTTTCAATACGCTTTTACGAATAGCCAAAATTAAAAATAGTTAAGCCGTTTCTGGAAAATTACATAGTAGAATGGCGTTTTTAAAGGCACAGGTAAGGCTAAGTCTGTCAATTGGCCGGACAAAACCGGGTTGATTAAACAAGCTGAAATTTTGTGATTCAGTTTTAATATCAGAAAATCCATTAGTTTTTTATACAAGGAGATTCGGGAATGAAAGTGATAAATCTTGATCATTTTGTAAAGAGTGCTCTGGTGTTGTCTATTGCTGCTTTTATAGCAGGCTGCGGTGGTCAGCCGGAAGAAGCTGCCAAGAAAAATCCGGTTGGCGCAGCAGAAGAAATTATCCAGAGTGGGGACGTTGTGGCTGATACGGCTGTGGATGAATCTAGTGACGTCGTTGAAGAGGAATCGCTGGAATCCATACTGGCAAAAGCGGATGAAATTATCCAGCGTACCGGAGCTTTGAGTGAGGATGTGAAGCGTGAGTCAAAGGAAACAGCCGCGAACGCTATTGAAGAAACCATTTCTATGGTTGCTTCTGACTCTAAAACAAGCGCGGGAGTGATTTCATCCGGTGATGGCGAGGAGGTGGTCAAGGCTACCGCTGATCTGATTCGTAAAATCCAGCAGGCTTTGGCGGATGCCGGTTTGAATCCGGGAGTGGCAGATGGAAAGCTGGGTCCGCGCAGCAAAAATGCATTGATAGATTTTCAGAAAAAACATGGTCTTGCTGAGGGAAAAATAACCAAAGGAACCTTGCGTGAACTGGGCATTGCTTTCTAATTCTCCTTGTTTATGAAATGGAATTATTTCAGAAAAATGTGTAGAATTTACCGCCATTTAGGCTGTTAATCATTTATTCCAGAGAAAAATTTGTGGCGTTTTTTGTTCAAAAATATGGCGGCACTTCGGTAGGCAGCACAGAGCGTATTAAACAGGTTGCGCTTCGATTGGCCGAGTACAAGGCCCAGGGGCATGAGTTAGTTGTGGTCGTTTCGGCCATGAGTGGGGAAACCAATCGCCTCATTTCCCTGGCAAAGGAAATCCAGCCTGACCCCAATCCTCGCGAGCTTGATGTTGTTTTATCCACTGGCGAGCAAGTTACAATCGGTTTGCTTGCAATGGCTTTGCACGAGCTTGGGATCAAGGCAAAAAGTTATACCGGGTCGCAGGTAAAAATTACGACTGACGGTGCTCATACCAAGGCGCGCATCCTTAAAATTGACGAAGAACCTGTTCGCTCTGATTTGGCAGCAGGTTACGTAGTTATCGTAGCCGGATTTCAGGGTGTTGATGAAAGGGGTGATATTACAACCTTGGGGCGTGGTGGTTCGGATACGACTGCTGTTGCACTTGCTGCAGCCCTCAAGGCTGATGAATGCCAGATTTATACCGATGTTGACGGCATTTATACCACGGACCCGCGTGTGGTACCTGAAGCACGGAAACTGGACACCATTACATTCGAAGAAATGCTTGAAATGGCTAGCCTTGGTTCCAAGGTATTGCAGATACGATCGGTCGAGTTTGCTGGCAAGTACAAGGTCAAACTCAGGGTTCTGTCCAGTTTTGAGAAGGGCGAAGGTACACTGATCACGTTTGAGGAAAATAAAAAGATGGAACAGCCCATAATTTCGGGGATTGCATTTAATCGTGACGAATCAAAGATTACCGTGGTGGGTGTGCCTGATCACCCGGGTATTGCCTATCAGATACTGGGCCCGGTGGCGGATGCCAATATTGACGTGGATATGATCATCCAGAACGTTGGGCATGATGACACAACAGATTTTTCATTTACGGTTAACCGGAGTGATTATGTCAGGACGATGGATATCCTGAAACAGGTGGTATTGCCTCATATCGGCGCACGTGAAGTGATTGGTGGAGAAAAAATTGCCAAGGTCTCGTTAATTGGCGTAGGTATGCGTTCTCATGCGGGTATTGCCAGCAAAATGTTCCGTGTTCTGGCTGAGGAAGGGATCAATATCCGGATGATCGCGACTTCAGAAATCAAAATTTCTGTTGTAGTAGATGAAAAATATATGGAACTGGCTGTTAGGGTTCTGCATAAGGCATTTGATCTGGATCAGGAAAATAACGGTAGCACAAAAACATGCTAGAATTACCGACTTCTTTGGAATGAATAGGTAAAAACACCACCCCCCGGAGAGATGGCCGAGTGGTCGAAGGCGCTCCCCTGCTAAGGGAGTATAGGCTCAAAAAGCTTATCGAGGGTTCGAATCCCTCTCTCTCCGCCATAGTTTCAATAAAATCAAAGATTTGCACGAGTTTGTAGTTCTTGATTTACATCAAGGCCCATAAGGCGGCGGTAATGTAGAGATCCGACCGCAACCGGTGTAAATTTCAGCTGCAAATGTTGCGTGTCGGAGATTGTTCCTGGTAGGCCAAAGGTAGCAACGAATCCAGCGAAGCCTTGCCCGAGCCTTGCCGCAATCGGAAGCGAGCGCCAAATCATTCAGATGCACAGCAGCTTTGCGCAACTTCGGCAAGCGGTGCGCAGATTTCGGGGTGACCGTCGCAGCAATCGGCGACAAGGAAGCCTAGCAAGGTGCGCATACCGTTGTAGTCGGCGGAATAAATGACGGAACGGCCATTGCGGCGCGATTGAATCAACCCGGCGTGCCCAAGGATCGTCAGGTGCGACGAAAGTGTGTTAGGCAGCACGTCAAGTTCGCGCGCGATTTCACCTGCTGGCAGACCACCCGCCCCCGCCCGGATTAGCAGGCGGAAGACGGCCAGCCGGTGCTCGTGGGCAAGCGCGGACAGAGCTTCGACGGCTTCGGGCAGCAGCATCAGCACGCTGCTTTAGGAGCCGCAGAGCCAGCGCAGCAGGCGCTACCCGCAGAGGTGGGCAACGCTTCATCTTCGCCATATTCGGTCGCTTCGCCGTGTGTGTAGAAGGTTTCCCAACGAATGCCCGCCGTGTCCGTCACCCAAGACTTGTCCGACTTCGCATAGCAACACGTTGTCGCTTCTTGATCGAGCGTCGTTTCGCCTGCCGCCTTCAGCCGCGAAGCCAGTTCGGCCAATTCGTCCGAGTTATCGACCTGTACGCCAACATGATCGATGCCGGTTGCGTGAGTGCGCGATGAAATCGCCAGATTGACGCGCGGATCTTCCAGCATCCACTTCGCATAGTCCGTCTTCAATACGGATGGCGGCGCGTTGAACAACACGGTGTAGAACGCAACGGCCTGTTCAATGTTCGGAACGCTAATGTGCAGGTGCAAACGCTTCATGTTCAAACCTCCTTTATTTCGAAATTTCGACTATACACGAAATAACAATGCAAGTAAGATTTGTCCGAATGTAGCTGAGTTGATGTCCGTCATTTTAAATAAATAGTATTTGATTTATATAGATATTTTTCGACATATTTCGAAAATGCTGCATGCCGGCCATCATCTTTGAAATTGCATCTGCTTCCGGAGAAAAAAAGCCCAACACGAAAGCCGGGCAAAAATCTCCAGTGGCACTTGGGTTCGTTAAATCTGAACGCGCGTCAAAACCTTCACCGCAAGCGTCAGGTTGTAGAAGCTGCTGCGAACACTACCGATAGCCTTGTCGAACTTCGGCGCGAATTTCCGAAGCGCAATACTGTCGATCATGCGCTTGTAGGCACCGGGCACTCAACGCTGATCGCGTCGTTCAAAAGCCTGTCGATAGTTTCTATGGTTTCGATGTTATCGTATAAGGCAATGTGGGCATTGGTTAAATCCGGACCGATACCGCCGTCGAACTTTTGGGAGACGCCAAGGAAAGCTTTCGGCCAGCGATAAAAACGATGATGCGGCCTCAATCTGAATAAAGCCGTTCGTTGCCTGGTTTATCGTGAGTGTGAGAATTCCTTTGAAGGTTGCGACGCGGGATGCGCTGGTGCTCGAACATTCCGGAATCAACCCTCCTAAAATTTGTCGGCTTCATGGTCGGGCATGCGTCTGCCCAAGCTATTTTTTCCCGAAAAACAGGGAATCTGTGTACATATTTCATTTACAGATATGGCGCGACGGTCTGAGTTTGAGAATCGATTGCCTAACGACTGGGCTCGGATCTTACTGGTTAGGCCGGATCGGATAATTTATCCATCCGTGTCCAGCACTAGCCCCGAGGAGGTGTTTTTGATGGTATGTAAAATCATAAATCTATAAGTCGTTTGGTTATTTTCCTGGGAGGCTGGCTGTCCCGAGATCTGCATCTTATGCGTGCCTTGTGCAGCGCATGGCATCTGGACCGTATTTTTCTAGCCAGAAACATTTGTGAAATGTCATCGTTTTGTCATTATTGCCTCGTATGATGCTGATTTTCAGGCTATTCCCTTCCGGTGAGGTGAGAGATGTCTACAACAGTTCTGGTAGTAGAGGATGAATCAGCGATTCAGGAGCTGATTGCCTATAACCTACGCAATGCTGGCTTTGCCGTCGTGTGTGTAAACAGCGCGGAGCAGGCTGCGAAAATGGTTAAGGAGGTATTGCCAGATCTGGTACTACTGGACTGGATGCTTCCCGGTAGAAGCGGTATCGAGTTTGCCCGTTCGCTACGGCAGGATTCGCGCACCAAGCAAATTCCCGTCATCATGTTGACTGCGCGGGTGGAGGAGGGCGATAAAGTGGTCGGACTGGAATCGGGGGCGGATGATTACATTACCAAGCCATTCTCTCCCCGCGAACTGATTGCGCGGATAAAAGCCGTTCTGCGCCGCAGTTTACCCGAAGCTTCCGATGAAATTCTTGATGTCGGAGGAGTGCAGATCAACCCGATAACACATCGGGTGACTGTTACCAATCTGAACGAGGGGACGGGAGAGAGAGAATTGCTGCTCAGTCCAACCGAGTATCGTTTGTTGCATTTTCTGATGGCGCATGCAGAACGTGTGCATACACGGGCCAAGTTGCTTGACCGGGTATGGGGGGATCACATTTTTGTCGAGGATCGAACAGTTGATGTGCATATACGCCGGTTGCGTAAATCTCTGGAAGTGGTGGGCAAGGCAGATCTTGTGCAAACGGTCAGAGGCGCTGGATACCGTTTTTCCGTACAAAATGAAAGCGAAATCTGAAGGCAGGCCCATAGCTGGCCAATGACAGAACGGTAGGCTATACTGCGGCAAAAGGTGCCGGGAGCCGGGCTGATTGTTTACCTGACAATCGCAAGGTGTTTCCCGGCTTTTCATTTTTTCAAGAGTAATCGTTATTCTTCATACAAGGCGAGGTGCCACAGCCAGTTGCACCCACTCGCCAGTCGTTTTCAGTTGCAAAACAGTTCCAGGATGTGTTTTCTCCGGAGCATCCTGTGCTGCAACAATCCGGATATTTCCAATAGATAACCCGATTAGAGGAATTTAAGAATGATCGTTAAACCCAATATCATGATCTCTTCGTTCGATGCAGAGCGGCTGGAGATGTTGCTGGAATCCCTCCCTCAAAGTGCATTTCCCGGCAGGGATGACCTGGAAGCCGAGCTTGCCCGGGCTGAAGTAGTGGATCCAGAGAAAATTCCACCCACTGTGGTGACAATGAATTCAACCGTCAGATTCAGGGTTGAATCCTCTGCCGAGGAATTCTGCTTGACGCTGGTTTATCCCAGGGATGTAGATACCAGTGGTGAGAAAATTTCGATTCTTGCTCCAGTGGGAAGTGCGCTACTGGGTCTTTCCCAAGGAGATGAAATCGAATGGCCTAAGCCAGGTGGCGGTATATTGCGGGTACGCATCGTTGAAGTGACTTATCAACCGGAACGTTCCGGTGAATATAACCGGTAACAGGTGTTGATGAACGGCGATGGTGCTCACTATTGATGCTTCTTGATTGTTATGCAAAATTTACCTTTCCAGATTCTTCAGTCTGTTACCAGGAGTATTGCCGGATAACCGCCGCGCAGTTTTGTAATCATGTCAGCCATGAGCGATCAGCCGACTATTTTGGCCATTGATCAGGGGACGACCAGTACCCGTGCCATTCTGTTTTCGGCAGAGCTGGACGTACTTGCAGTGCAGCAAAAACAGCTGAAATTATATTATCCGCACAAGGGATGGGTTGAGCAGGATCCAGCAGTCATCTGGCAGGATACGCTTGCAGTCTGCCGTGCGGTGCTGGCACATGGTACAGGCCGGGTAGAGTCGCTTGCTGCCATCGGCATCACCAATCAGCGCGAAACCACCATTTTGTGGGATCGTACAACCGGCGAGCCCGTCTATCCAGCTATTGTCTGGCAGGATAGACGTACCGATGCCGATTGCAAGCGATTCAGAGCACGGGGAGTGGAGCCGGTGGTAACGGCTCGCACTGGCCTGCTGCTTGATCCCTATTTCTCTGCTACCAAAATTGCCTGGATACTGGATAACGTTACAGGTGCGCGCGCCCGGGCAGAACGAGGTGAATTGGCGCTTGGTACGATTGATTGCTACCTGCTCTGGCATCTGACCGGTGGGCGTGTGCATGCCACTGATGCAACCAATGCAGCACGGACGCTGTTATTCAATATCGTCGAACAGAAATGGGATACAGATCTGCTTGCATTGTTCAATATTCCGGCAGCGATTCTGCCAGAAGTCAGGGATAATGCTGCCGGGTTTGGGATGACTGATCCCGCATTGTTCGGACGGGAAATTTTTATCGGTGGCATGGCGGGAGATCAACATGCTGCCCTGATTGGGCAAAGGTGTTTTCGGCCCGGCATGGTCAAATCCACTTACGGTACGGGTTGTTTTGCGCTGATGAATATCGGTGCGGATTTTAAACTTTCGCAACACCGGCTGTTGACCACACCCGCGTACCGCCTGAATGGCAAGATGACATATGCCATCGAGGGATCGATTTTTATTGCCGGTGCAGCCATTCAATGGCTACGGGATGGGTTGGAGTTTTTTCAGGATGCGGCAGCCAGCGAGGCTCTGGCGCGCAGTGTGCCGGATAGTAACGAAGTCTATTTCGTACCTGCCTTTACCGGACTGGGGGCTCCTTACTGGCGGCCGGATGTGCGCGGCATGATTACAGGTTTGTCACGCGAGACGACACGGGCGCATATTGTTCGTGCTGCGCTGGAAGCCCAGGGATACCAGACACTGGATTTGTTGTCAGCGATAGAAAAAGACGGCGGTCACCAGGCCGATATGATCCGTGTGGATGGCGGATTGGTGGCAAACGGATTCATGTGCCAGTTTCTCGCCGATATGTTGAACAGATCGGTGGAGGTGCCGAAAGTAACGGAGGCAACGGCACTGGGTGCGGCTATTCTGGCTGGTCTGGCAGCGGGTTTGTTTGCCGGACTGGAAGCAACCGAATGTTATTGGCAGCGGGACAGAATCTACACACCTGGAATGGCAGAAACCGACAGGGAACAGTTGTATGCTGGATGGAAAACGGCCATTGAGGCACTTTTGCATACATGATTATCATCCTGCCGAAAGAAGAATTGCCGGGCGGGTTGTAAAATACTCGCCTGATACTAAAACCGATTGGAGTTTTCTGATTTATGCTGATGAATCTCCCCAATTTCCTGACATGGCTACGTATCGTAGCTATTCCGCTATTTGTCGGCATTTTTTACCTGCCAGCAGACTGGATTTCACTTGAAACACAGAATCTGGCGGCCACACTGGTGTTTTCTGGTGCTGCGCTGACTGACTGGCTGGATGGCTACCTGGCGCGGATACTCAACCAGACTTCCGCGTTTGGCGCTTTTCTTGATCCGGTGGCAGATAAACTGATGGTAGCGGCTGCGCTGATCGTGCTGGTTCATCTGGATCGGCTGGATGCATCAATCGCCTTGATCATCATCGGTCGCGAAATTACGATCTCCGCATTGCGGGAGTGGATGGCGCTTATCGGCAAATCCAGGAGTGTGGCTGTTTCATTTCTGGGCAAAATCAAGACAACCGCGCAAATGGTGGCGATTCCGCTACTGCTTTATCACGACAAGATTGGCGATGCACTCGATGCACACCAAGTGGGCACCTGGCTGGTTTATTTTGCTGCCGTGATGACGCTCTGGTCTATGGTGTATTACGTCAAGGCAGCCATTCCGCATGTGCTGGATCATCACCCGCATTAAGACGGCTGATTCAGCCGTCGCATAAAAGCCGGATAATCAAACGGAATGTAATACGGTTCCGGTAACGCAGGTATCCTCATCGAGAGCATCTTCATCCTGGCTGATTCCGACCGGGATGTCGGGAAGCGGTTCTTCATCAAACGCCTTGTCGCCTTCTTCAATCGCAATTCCATGAGGTTTGATTCCGGCAAAATCATACCGGCTGGTATCAGCCAGATGCGACAACTGGATGTTCTGCAACGCGGTAAACATCGTTTCCAGCCTGCCAGGGTGTTTTTTATCCCATTGCTGCATCATTTCCTTGATTACCTGTCGCTGCATGTTTGGCTGTGAACCACACAAATTGCAGGGGATAATGGGGAACTGGGCTATCCTTGCATAGGCGGCCAAATCCTTTTCCTTGCAGTACGCAAGCGGCCGGATCACTACGTGACATCCATCATCGCTCACCAGCTTGGGCGGCATTGCCTTCAACTTGCCACCATAAAACATGTTCAGAAAAAAGGTTTCGAGAATATCGTCGCGGTGATGTCCCAAGGCAATTTTGGTCGCGCCCAGCTCGGTCGCTACCCGATACAGCACCCCTCTGCGCAAGCGAGAGCACAGACTGCAGGTTGTTTTGCCCTCGGCGATCACCCGCTTGACGACGCTGTAGGTATCCTGTTCGACAATGCGAAAAGGCATATTGATGGCAGTCAGATATTCAGGCAGAACATGCTCGGGAAAACCCGGTTGCTTTTGGTCCAGATTAACGGCAATCAGCTCGAAATCCAGTGGGGCATGTGCCTGCAGGTTGCGCAAAATATCCAGTAATGCATAACTATCCTTCCCGCCAGACAGGCACACCATAATCCGGTCACCTTTCTCAATCATGTTGAAATCGGCAATCGCTGTGCCGACAAGACGCCGCAGCCGTTTCTGTAATTTGTTGGCGTTATAGGCAGATTTTCTGGTAACTGTGTCCGTAATCATGGAAATGTGTAAATTAATCAGCGAGAAATATTTGCAAAAATTGTCTGGGCTGATAGCCTCAGAAAAAAATTGAAAGTCGGTTATAGTTGCGCACTCAAGGTAAAGATCCTTGAATCGGGGTGGTTGAACAAATAAAAATTATAGCAATGCAGCAATGGGCTAGCCAGAAACAAGAGAGAACGTTATCGGTGCTCTGGTGGTCAAAATGCCCGGGAGAGAGCTGGTATCAGCAAATATTGATTACCATCCGCTCTTGCTGGCTGTTTCGAACGTATGCAAGGCAAGTTTACATTGGAGAGCAAATGAAAAAACAATTTAACAGATTTTTTATCCGTTCCGTACTATCCGTAGCTTTGGCTGGATTTGCCGGCGTGGCAGCCGCAGCCGCAGCCACCGTGGAAGTGTACAAAAGCCCAACCTGTGGCTGTTGCGCCAAATGGGTGGATCACATGCGCGACAACGGATTTACCGTCAACATCCATGACATTGGTAACGATGAGGCAAGAGCAGAAGCGGGCATCCTTCCCGAGCTCGGATCGTGTCACACCGCTATGGTTAATGGTTACGCCATTGAGGGGCATGTCCCGGCTGACGATATCAAGCAATTGCTGAAAGAGCGCCCCCGGGCAGTCGGCCTTTCTGCGCCTGGCATGCCTCATGGCTCTCCCGGCATGGAAACCGGCCGCGAGGACACCTACAATGTACTGCTGATCAGAAAACCAGGGGATAAACGCAATGCTGCAGAAATTTACAACCGGTACGGTCCTGGTCTGTCGCAACCAGCAGAAAGCACTTCCGGGAATAACGCTGCTCAGTCAATTCTAAGGCTCAAGTAACGTGACACTTGTAAAAGCTGTCGCGTTCGCACTGTTTTTCCTTGTTACTGCCTGCTCGGAACAGACCGGCGTTCGTTCCGCAGGCAGTACGCTGGATCAGATCCTGGGAAGGGATTTATCCCCGGAGCAGGTGGTGCGTAATTTTGATCCCGAACAAGTCGCGCGTGGACAGGCTCTTTTCAGGAAAAATTGTGCAGTGTGCCACGGCCAGGACGCCGAAGGCACACCCGACTGGCGCAAACCTCTGGAAAATGGCAGATACCCGCCACCACCGTTAAACGGTACGGCGCATGACTGGCATCATTCCACGGAAGAGCTGAAGCGTTTTATTCTGAGCGGTGGCCCTGCGGGAGAAGGACGTATGCCCGGGTGGGAGGGGATTCTGAAAGATCAGGAAATTGATGACATTCTGGTTTGGATCAAATCCCTGTGGCCGGATGAAGTCTATCAGGGCTGGTACACCAGGATAGAGAACCGATAGCGGGTAAAGAAGTTAATCAATTTTTATCCTGATTGGGTCGATTGTTTGGTGGAGGAAGAGGTGTTGTACGAAAACGCATTCTGCCAAACCACGATACGAGTTTTGCGTTTTGTAGGGGGGGGCTAAACCAAATTTTCTACTTCTTGGAAATTTTCCTTCGTCCAAGTATTTTAAGTGACAAATTCCGCCCGTATTTCATATAAGGGTAGATTTTTTTTGCTACCACCGGATTCCGCATTAACTTGGAGAAAATTCGTTGTAAAACTGTTTGGCGTGAACTAAGTGAAGAAATTAACACTAATGCATCGCTTCCGTAGTAAATGCGCTCTCCAAAAATTGCAACCATTCCTTCGTCGAGATCGTATCCACGCGCTACAACATCTGCTATCAGTGGATTCTCCGAGCGAGCGTCAATCAAGCTAATATTACTGACAGCATTTCTCAACGCCATAAACTGGACGTAATTCTGACAAAATGGACATTGGCCATCGTAGATTATGATCAAAGTGTTATCTGGCATAAGGTAACTCAATACGATATTCACCTGAAGAAACAAAGCGTCTTTGTATCTGGCCGTTATCCCAAGTCAAGCAAGAACTTTCACGTCTATAGATATAAGCAACAATATCACTTATGTTGATTTTTTCAAAAGGCTCCATCAAGTCCGGATGAACGTAAAAATGGTGTGGCTGCCAATTGTATGGGAACCAACCCATGCCTTGCTTAATTTTTTCAACCATTCTGTGATAGTTAACGATAAATGTATCCAGTCTGGAGTCAGGATTTTCATGAACCCAAGGTTTAACCAGCTTGGACAAATCACATGTTCTGGCTGCGACAGCTTCTTCGTAGCTTCCCGTGCCGCTATTCATACCTGTAGCAAAAGCAGTGCTTGGTTCTGGAACACCATAACTTAAATGTGCTATCGGATAAGAGTAGAAGGTAAAGTAGTTTGGAGAGATGTAGAAACGATGTCCGTATTTATCTTCTGCTTCAAAGTAACGCTTGTTATGTGCTCCAGAGTCATACCATCCGAGGTAAGCAATATTTGCGAAAAAAGGTAGAACTAAAATAAGTAGTGCTGCCAGTAGACCATTTTTCATACTTGGCTGCTGATACTTAGGTGAAACTACTACTACCGTAATAGCAACGTTTAAAAGAATCCATGGCCAGAAATTTGCCCCAGCTGATAGAGCTATTGCAATATGCATCGCATCAAAAATAAGTAATAGCAGAATGAGTAAATGTTTCCGTAGTAAAAATGCAAATATTGCTGCCCCTTGAGATATAAGTACAAAAAAATTCAGAGGAAGTCGGGCATGATCAAGAAATTCGGCAATCCATATAGCCATAGGCCAATCAGAAAAAACAATATGATTTGAGTCGAGTGCTGCGAGATAAATGTATAAGGGATTATTGAAAGTTATCCAGGCAAGAAATGGTCCATCAAGCATAATCTTGGCAACAAAAGACCAAAAATAGTTAGCTATATGAATGCCAATCGCCACAATAAGTGCGATGCAAGCCAATTTATCCCGTGTTTCTGAATTGTTGGGCCTTATCCAGTTGTAAAATCGAATCATAATAAGACTGATTCCAATGCTAGTTGCTACTTCAACTATCGGCATAACGTCAAGCTTGTGGTCATGGGGTAACCCTGTCACTTGGCGGCTAATTCTGATGCTCCAAAGCAAATATGCTGCCGGGAACAGTGCGAAACTCGGAATTCGAAAGCAGATAAAACCGCAAATAATACTTATAAGCCATCCAATCCATACTGCCACATATATAACCTCGGCTTGAACCGTTGGTAATAGTGGCATCAATGGGTAGTGGAAAAAAGAAAAGAGAGCAGATAAACCCCCAAGAAGCTGTAACAGCTTAAGCAAGGGTAATTCTGCTATTGCAAATTTATAGTGCGCTAGAAGCAAAGCCAAAAAAGAATACCCTGCTATCCATATTGTCGAGCTGTTATAAAAAACAATAGTATTTACTTTGAGTGTTACTAATAAGAGGATAGTAAAACTTGTTAAGTGTATAAGTTGATGTTGTTCAAGAGCTTTCATATGCAGAATGCAAAAAATTTGAATAGGTATCACCGGAGCTTCTTGCAAAACCTATCATCTAGTCGGAAATATTTCGTTTAACGGCGTACGAATTTAGTGACAGGCAACCTAGCTGGCACGGTGCGGGCGTTATAGACCTATATCTCACCAGCTATGATGAGTGACCGCTAGTATTGCATATAATCCGGAAAATTCATGTGACGCTGGAGAGACATCCAATACGAATTGATCCCGAAGATACGGGCCGATGTTGGCCTGCTGGCGCTGAAGCTGGAGATGATCATCTATACACTGAGATGAGTGTGTGTGAGCAATGAAGCTTTTGTTGCTGTCATGCTTGGGCTGAGTATGAAGTCAGACTTGATTGAACGACTGATGTTTGATTGTTCGTTACAGCACATCTGTGGCTTTCCGCTATACAGAAAACAGCCGTTGGAATCCACGTTCATGCAGGCGTTCGATGAATTTTTCAGAGAAAAATTAGTGGAATGTATTCATGGAAAGCTGGTTAAAGAACACCGGGATGACATCTTGGTCTGGTATATCAGCCGTGATGGTGCATGTCATAGCTAGTTCATCCAGAACAACTCCCAACCCATTGATTTGGTGTGTGAAATATTAATTTTTCCTGATCTGTATTTGCCGGAAATGATAGAATAACGCTTTGACTCCTTGCAAATATTCGTGAGTTTTTGATGGATCAGAAAGGCAAATATCCCGTGACCGGCGACTTGTTTCAGCAGCTCCTGACTGAACTGATCAATCTCAAGCACCCGCTGGTGAAATTAGCCGAGCTGATCGACTGGTCGGTGCAGCGGCCAGAAGCATGGTGTCACCCCAGCGATCAGAAAGGCCATTCATTGACGAAGTGCCGTTGAACCCACAATCGATCACATTAAAAACGAGGGAAAATTACGCCGAAATTGGCTCAATGGTGCGCTGGGTGATGCGCTCAACGCAGTGCTATGTGGTGCCGGGCACAATCTACGGATGATCCTGCGAGCCATCCGGCTTTTTTACGTCTGTCTGTTGTGTCTTGCACGGATCAATGACCGGCAACAGCAATCGCCGTATCCTGAAATCCACCGCTTCGCCTTAATTTGAAATGAGTTATTCAGGACGGACTAGCTAGGTTTTTCGTACACATCGATAGATGACTCAACGTCAGAATCTGTTTTGAACGGGTACAGTTGTGGGTCACAACGGTAAAAACCGATCAGGTGCCAGAATGGCGGGGATTTCCTGCATGCCCAGTTCGGTCAGTTCTTCCTCTTCCAGTGAGCCGAACAGGGTGAGCAGGGCGGCCAGTGCGCCTGTCCAGCCGGTTTGGTGGCTGGCGCCCAGGCCGGAGCCATCTTCAGCATGAAAGTATTCATAAAACAGCAGATGATCCCGCCAGTGAGGATCAGTCTGAAATTTTTCAGCCCCTCCAAACACTGGCCGCTTGCCTTGTTTATCTGGCAGAAAAACACGCACTAACCGTGCGGTAATCATTCTGGCGACCTGGAACAGGTTGCGCTGATTGCCCGAGCCGGTGGGACATTCAATCCGGAAATCCTCGCCGTAGTAGGCATACAGTGTTAGCAATGCACGGATGATCAGGATATTGACCGGTACCCAGACGGGGCCACGCCAGTTGGAATTACCGCCAAACATGGGTGAGGTGGATTCTCCCGGCTGGTAATCGGCGGTGAAAGTCTGTCCATTCCAGTGAAATTCGTAGGGATGTTGCTGATGATATTTTGACAGGGAGCGGATGCCGTAAGGGCTCAGAAACTCCTGTTCATCCAGTAACCGCATCAGAATACGTTTCAGTTTCTTTTCATCCACGATGGCCAGCAGGCGGCGGCCTTCCACACCGGGCCTGGTCGGGCAGAAGATGTGTTCGGTCAGATGTTCCCTGCGCCGGACCAGTTCCCCGAAATGTTTTGCCACCAGCGGCAGTTTATCGAGTGTGGTTTGTTCAATGACAGTCACGGCGCACAAGGGCAGCAATCCAACCAGCGAGCGTACCTTGATGCGGGTCGAGTGACCATCCGGAAAACGCAGGACATTGTAGAAAAAGCCATCTTCATCATCCCACATATCCCGGTGTTCATCGCTGATATCCTGCATGGCGGCAGCCGTAGACATGAAGCGGTTCAGATAGGAAAGTACCCGTTGCTCATAATTCGCATCGTACAGGCTCAGTTCCAGTGCAATCTGCAGCATGTTCTGCGAAAACAGGGTCATCCAGGCGGTGGCATCCGATTGTTCCAGATGCCCGCCAGTGGGCAATTCCACGCTGCGATCGAACACGCCGATATTGTCCAGACCAAGGAATCCGCCTTCATACACGTTTTTATCCGGCTCACGGTGCGTTTCCCACCAGCTGTAGTTTCGTTCCAGGCTGACAAAGGCTGATTTCAGAAATACGAGATCATTCTGGTCATGGTAGTCCTGGCAGATCTGATAAACCATGTAAACAGCCCAGGCGTGAACCGGCGGATTCACATCACTGAAATTCCATTCGTAAGCTGGAATCTGTCCATTCGGGTGTTGATAGCGGTTTTCCAGAAACAGGCCAAGTTGCTGTTTGGCAAAGGCGGGATCAATCATGGCTAGCGGTAGGGCATGGAAAGCCATATCCCAGGCAGCAAACCATGGATATTCCCATTTGTCCGGCATGGAGATGATATCCCGACATTGCATGTGCCCCCAGCCGGTATTGCGTGCACTGTGCCGGGGATGTCCATCCAGCCAGTGTTGTACATCGAATTCGTAATATTGCTTGGTCCATATCATGCCGGCCAGAGCCTGCCGCACAATACGCCGCTGTTCCTTGCCCAGGTGTTTGCCAGACAAGTTTTCATAAAAATCATCCGCTTCCTTTTTTCTCTGGCGGATGAGTGCATCGAAGCCGGTAAAAATTTCATCTGGATTGAGTGATCCGGTACGGCACAGGCGCAACCGGATTTCTCGCGTTTCGCCAGGCGGAATGTGCAGTGCATAATCTGCTGCCGCCTTGGTGCCGTGACACGCGGGATTGATGGCGTCGATCTGGCCGCAGACGACATGATTATTGATGCCGTCCTTGGTATAGGGGCTTATGTTGTTGCTACTGAACAGCCGCCAGGCATTGGTTTCATTTTCACAGAACAGCAGAGCCGGGGTATCCGCACAATACAGCCGGTAATCGCCCAGCGCGTGATGGCTGGCGTGGATGATTCGGCAATCGTTTCCGCGTTCTTCCCGATGCAGTTGTGGCTTGATTGAATCTGCTTCCCATGACCAAGTATTGCGAAACCACAGCGTTGGCAGTACTCGCAAATCTGCTGTCCCGGGGCCCCGGTTGATGACGCTGATGCGGATCAGGATGTCTTCCGGGTCGGCCTTGGCATATTCCACACAAACGTCGAAATAGCGGTTTTCATCAAAAATCCCGGTATCCAGCAACTCGTATTCCGGTTCCTGTCGGGAGCGCCGTTCGCTGGTGGTTACCAGATCTGCGTAGGGATAAGCCACCTGCGGATATTTGTAGAGATATCTCAGATAGCTGTGGGTGGGGGTGGCATCCAGATAGAAATAGTATTCCCTGACATCTTCGCCGTGATTCCCTTGCTGATTGGTAACGCCAAACAAGCGTTCCTTCAGTACCGGATCCAGTCCATTCCACAGCGTCAGGGCGAAGCAGAGTTGTTGCCGGTCATCGCAGATACCGGCCAGGCCATCCTCTCCCCAGCGGTAGGCACGGGCGCCGGATTGCGAATGGGGAAAATAATTCCAGGCGTCACCGTTGTCACTGTAATCCTCGCGTACCGTTCCCCATTGCCGTTCACTCAGATAGGGTCCCCATTTTTTCCAGGGGATGCCTCCTTCATTACATTGCTCAAGCCGCCGGGATTCTGCCGTCATACAGTGCCTTGCCGGTAATTGTCTGATTGATCCGGATTTCTGCTGGGGTTACCGGTTTTTTTTATCAAATTGCAGGGTGATGAGTTGTTCGTGGATGGTGATTGGCCAGGTCAACCTCAATTTGACCGCCTGCATGATTTTTTCGAAGCCGCCTTCCGATTGCGAAACCGTAAAATGGGGACTGGCATGGCATTCTGCTGCGGGGGTGATATTGAGTGACAGGCTGCCACCCAGAGTGTCATCTTCCAGCACAAGGGCAGTCAGGTCATCGAGTTCGATGGTGTTGCCGAAGCCGGACAGGATAGTGCCGTTTCTGACATAACGCCCGCCTGGCCCATCACAACTGGGCATGGCCAGATTGATTTCCGTCTGCATATATCCGGTCATCCCGCTGGCACATTTGTATGTGACCTGCAGCCGGTTGCCGGATATTTGAAAACACTTGCGTACCAGTCCCGTACCCGCTTTTGCCTGGAAAACAATTTCACGTTCCCGTGTTGCGGGTTGTAGCTGGTAGTGCAGGGGCGTGCTGTTCAGCCGATCAATGAAAAGATGCTGCGGGTGCAGATCCGGCTCAAGATCGGCAGGACTGATTTCATGCTTGAAACTGACGCGATCATGCGCCGAGGCGATGCCGGATTGATCGTGTGTCGGATTTTCTCCGGAGTTCAACCGGATTTTGCGATAGTAATGCTCAACCTGCCGGGTAAGCGTGTCAGCAAAATTGTGCCGGAGTTTGTAGGCGTCCAGCTCGCAGATGCTGGCGCTGCCATCTAGTTTCAGGACAGCCTGCACATTGCCATTCTGCAGGTAGATTTCCTCCGTCCCATCCAGATCGGTATCTTCCTGATATTGAGGGGTACGGGGTGCGCATTGATCAAGCAGCACTTCCAGTTCCACCAGATTGTTATAGATAGCACGGCGCAAATGGGGGAGATACAGGCCGCCAAACAATCCATGCCAGTAGGCATCATTGGCTTGTGAGGCATACAGGCACTGGCGCATGGCTTCCGTTCTCTGTTTTGCCGGTAACTCGGCATATCGCGCGGAAAGGTTGAGCATGCGCTTGTGCATCCAGTTGGATTCCGGATAGCGTGAAAGAAAGTTTTTCCAGATTCCACCGCGCAGAAAGGATTTGCTGTGCGCGTAACTTCCCGCTGATTTGGCTTGTTGCACCAGATCGGCATAGATGTGTGCCGGTCCGGCGGGGAGTGTCCATTCGTTCATTTCGATGTAGGACGTGGTGGGGAGATAAATAATGCCCCGGGTTTTCTCGCTGGCATGGTAATCCCGGTAATGTTGCAGCCGGATATGGGGCGAGGCCAGTACCCCCTGGATAAATTGTTCCAGCCAGCCGCGTTCATAAACCCATTGATAGGTTTCCGGCCAGATACCGAATTTTTCGATGTCATCAAAATAGACAGTGGCCGGTTGATGGCCAGCTACCTCGGTATCAGCCTGATCAACCAGAGATTCAATATAGGCAATGGCTTCCTGGGCAGGTGAAAACGGCAGCCGGTAACGCAGCTCTTCCGAAATTGGAAAGAGATCGAGTGTTTGATGATCTTCTTCCGTGGTGAAATAGCCATTCAGCTCTGATTTTTGTTTGCCGGCGCAGATAAAATGGTAATCGTCCACAATCACATAACGAATTCCGCAATTGGCCAGCGCCGGGATAACAGTGGATTCCCAGACGCGCTCGGTCAGCCACGCGCCTTGTGGCTGTTGGCCAAGTTTTTTCTTGAGCCTGGTCGAGAAGGTTCTGATCTGACCAATCCGGTCACGTTCAGGAATGACAGCCAGTACCGGCTCGGTATCACCTGCGCCAAACAGTTCGATCTGGCCGCGTTTGACCATTTCACGCAATAACGCCATATCCTGCGGATAATGTTCAAACAGAAAATCCAGCAACCAGCCTGAAAAATGAACAGCAAAACGAAAATCCGGGTAGCGGTACAACGTATGCAGGAATGGCTTGTAACAGCGTTCGTGTGCATCGACGATTACTTCTGGGAAATTGCCGATAGGTTGATGTGCGTGGACACCAAAAAGAAGTGATATGGATGAAGTCATCGGCAAGCTCCGGTAGTTAGGGTTTTGTGTGCTGCTTCATGCAGGTTGTGCCCGGTTTCAGATATGCATATCAGGAGGCAGCGTGCCGCATCGCGCCACTTTCTCCTGTGGAAGTCCCGCCACGGCTAATGGGTTCAAGCAGCGTGATGGGTGCCGGGATTTTCAGCAGGCGGTAGAGGTTGGTGAGATTCTTGCGAAAAGCGAGGTCAAAACTTTCTACCGAATGGGGCGAGTTGTAATCCCCAAACCACCAGAACCAGTCCGAACTTTCGCACGAGGCGAGCTGTTTTTCGGCGGCTGCCTTTTCTTCATCGGTCAGGCGCGGGCTTTGCATGACGAGATCGTAACTATGCTTGGCGGCGCATAATAATTCCCAGGCCAGATTTTTATCGTGATCACCAATCCAGGTGGAAAAACTGCCATAGACCCAGCTTCCGGCAGCAAGTGCAGGCAAACGGGTGATTTCAACCTTGTCTTCGGCAAGCCTGGTGGTATATGCATGGAAGGTGGTGGTACGGATAGCGGGGTGATTTTCCAGCATGCTGTACAGGTCATTCAGGAAGTAATAGCCGTTGTAGGGATAGGTTTCCCACGCATTCTCGCCATCCAGAATCACACTGACGACCGGAGCCGGATTATTGCCAGCTTCGTTGTGGATTTGTTCGAGCTGTTGAACGAGGTTTCCGGCTGCGTCATGACCAAACCATTTGGCGTATTCGAATCCAATCATGTCGGACAGCCGGTCATCCCGGAAAAAACACAGAATGTTGCTGTTTTCGGTGCCGTAACGGTATGGGCGATAAAGGTATTCGTTGCGCGCGGGTAAGGGTTGTTCGGGATGGGATTTGCGCAGACTGTTGGCCAGAACATTCTCGCCACTGGCGCACCACTGGCGCTCATGCTCGATCAGAATATCGAGTAATGGTCCGGATACTGCACCTTCTGCCGGCCATACCCCGGATGGAGCGCTGCCGAAACGTGCCTGGTGGCTATTGATAGCGGATTGCAGGTGAAATGCCACGCGCTTTTTCCCGCCTGGATAGACAGGATGGGCAGGCAGTGCAACTTCAGGCTGGCTGTCCCGGGCGGAAGTAAAGTCGATCAGCAAAGGTGCAAGCGGATGATAGTGCGGTGTGGTTGAAAGCTCGATCTGCCCGGATTCCGTCAGTTTGCGGTAACGCGGAATAATATCCCGGATCAGTTCGCCAATAAGATTGAACAGAAGGATACGGTCACCATGGCTGAACAGCTTGCCCTGCGACATGAGATTGACAATGCATTCATGCTCGCGGCGCACGCTTTCTCCGGTCCAGGCAAGGTGGTACCACACCAGCAGATCGGCCAGATATTGTCCGGATACATACATCAACTCCTTATCGCCCATTTTCTGCAGATGATCGTACAGATCACGCAAATGTTGGTAGCAGGGATAGGGCTTGAGCATGGTGTCGTGATTGTTCAGAAAGCAGCTATTCAGGATCAACAGCCGCTCGCTGGGTGAAATCCGGTCAAAATCGGGTGTGGCAAGCAGGCGCAATAGCGGATCACGCAGGGCGCCGCTGGAAAATTGATCGGCGTAGTCTTCCAGCTGATCCAGCAGAACGGGAACGAAATTCACCACCAGCCGGATACCCGGGTGCTTTTCCAGATGGTGGGCCATGTCGGTATAGTCCTTGATGGCGTGCAGATAAACCCACGGCAGCATGAATTCGCCGGTGTTGTAGTCGCGGTAATCTGGCTGGTGCATGTGCCAGAGCAGCACGAGATCGAGTTCAGAAGAACGGCTGGTCATCATCAATCAGTTATGTACAAAAATATAGGGAACCTCTGAGAAACCACCTGTGTTGTCATTTTTGCTTTGAATTGACTGCCTCGCTGACGTTTTTCAGAGCTTCCATAAATCAACCTTCCAGCCAGTCCGGTAAATTCAGCGGATGTAGTGAATGCGCTGCCGCAGCATTTCCGGTGTGACCAGGGTGATCCCGTTATCGGAGACATAAAAATGCTTTTTGTCTTCTTCCGGATCAAAACCAATATTCAGCCCTTCCGGGATCTGGCATTCTTTTTCTACAACCACCCGTTTGAGATGGGTATGCCGGCCAATGCTGACGTTGGGCAGGATGACCGAATCCTCGATCGAGCTGTAGCCGCGTATCTGCACATCAGAAAACAGCAGTGACCGGCGCACGGTGGCGCCACTGATGATACATCCGCCTGATACCAGCGAATCCAGCGCCTGGCCACGCCGGTCATCATCGTCAAATACAAACTTGGCGGGTGGCAATTGTTCCTGGTGAGTCCAGATTGGCCAGTCTTCGTCGTACAAATTCAGATCCGGCGTGACAGTAGTGAGATCAATGTTTGCCTCCCAGTAGGCATCCACGGTGCCGACATCGCGCCAGTAGGGAATACCGGAAGCCATATTGACGCAACTGTTCTGGAAGCGGTGTGCATAGACCCGGGCATTGCCCGCCACCAGCCGAGGGATGACATCCTTGCCGAAATCATGCGAGGAGGATTCCATGTCGTGATCCCGGATTAGTTGCTCGTACAGGAATTTTGCATTGAATACATAAATGCCCATGCTAACTAGCGATTGATCCGGCTTGCCGGGAATGGGCGTGGGGTGTTCGGGTTTTTCGGCAAAACTCGTAATGCGCCAGTCATTATCCACGGCCATGACACCAAATGCGCTGGCCTCGGCAACCGGTACTTCCAGGCAGGCAATCGTCAGATCAGCCTGTTTTTCAACATGCTCGGCCAGTATCCGGCCGTAATCCATTTTGTAAATATGATCACCACCAAGAATCAATACATAGCCGGGGTTATGCATCCGCAGGATGTCGAGATTCTGGAAAACTGCATCGGCCGTGCCCTGGTACCAGGTTTCTTCTTCCGTGCGCTGTTGGGCAGGTAACAGTTCGATGAATTCCTTGAACCGTCCATCAAGAAAACTCCAGCCGCGCTGGATGTGGCGGATCAGGCTCTGTGCCTTGTATTGTGTGACAACTCCGATACGACGCACGCCGGAATTGACACAGTTAGACAGCGTGAAATCAATGATGCGGAACTTGCCGCCGAAGGGAACAGCCGGTTTGGCACGCCAGTCTGTCAGGTTCTTGAGCCGTGTTCCGCGCCCGCCTGCCAGGATCAGTGCCAGTGTGTTGCGAGTAAGTGTGCTAACAAAGCGTGGATTATCGTCCACCGGGGTGGCTTGCTGAGCTTTCATGGTTGCCTCGCTGATTTGCAGTGTTCTAAAAAACCGCATACCCTGTATTTACCTGATTCATCTTACTTGATCCGAATAACCATTACCAGCTGCCCTTGCAGGGGTTGGTGAATCCATGTCAATGAAATCTTTGCCTTTTTCATCCCCGGATTCTGCGGGAAATGCTGTGCAATCACTGTTGCTGGCAGCGAGGTTGCATAATCCCGGCAGTTTTCTGGGAATGCACACTACACCGAATGGCAAGCGGGTTAGAGTGTTCCAGCCGCACATGGCGCAAGTGTGGCTGCATACCTTGCCGGGCTTTCAACTCATGCGGCGCACTCATCCGGACGGGATCTTCGAATGGGAAGGCGAAGGCATCATGCATCCCTATTTGCTGCGTATGGAAAATGCAGAAACCGGAGTGATCGAGGAACGCCATGATCCCTATGCATTTCCCAGGCAGATTTCAGGCCACGACCTGTATCTGTTTAATGAGGGGAGACTACTGCAGGCGTATCGCATGCTGGGTGCACAGCGGGTCAAAAATCATGGCGTGACCGGCATCCGTTTTGCCGTATGGGCACCCAATGCCGAGCGGGTAAGCGTGGTGGGTGATTTCAATCGCTGGGATGGCCGCGTCCATCCCATGACAGCGCATGATCACAGTGGTGTGTGGGAATTGTTCCTTCCGGATTTGCCCGATGGAACGCTGTACAAGTATGAAATCCGCAACCGTGCTTCCGGCGAGATTTTGCTCAAGACCGATCCTTACGCCACTGCCTGCGAACTTCGCCCCAACACTGCCGCGCTGACACCTGCTGAACATAAATACAGCTGGCAGGATGGCGATTGGATGGCCCGGCGTAAACACTGGGATTGGCTGCATGCCCCGGTAAACATTTATGAACTGCATGCCGGTTCATGGAAACGCCACCCGGATGGCCGCTTCTATTCCTATCAGGAGCTGGCCGATCACCTGATTCCCTATCTGCAGGACATGGGTTTTACCCATGTCGAACTGCTGCCGCTGTCAGAGCACCCGCTGGATGAATCCTGGGGATACCAGACTACCGGCTATTTTGCCGTAACCAGCCGTTATGGCAGCCCGGAAGCCTTCATGCATTTTGTCGATCGGTGTCATCAGGCCGGAATCGGCGTGATTCTCGACTGGGTGCCCGCCCATTTTCCACAGGATAGTTTCTCCCTTGCGCGGTTTGACGGCACTGCCTTGTATGAACACGCCGATCCGCGCCTCGGTTATCACCATGACTGGGGAACGTACATTTTCAATTACGGCCGCAACGAGGTGAAATCCTTTCTACTCTCCAGCGCCCATTTCTGGCTGTCCGTTTTTCATATTGACGGGCTGCGTGTGGACGCGGTGGCCTCCATGCTGTACCTGGATTATTCCCGCAAGGAAGGGGAATGGCTACCCAATCGCCATGGCGGGCGTGAGAATCTGGAAGCCATTGATTTTCTGCGGGCGCTCAACACCATGGTGCATGGTGAATTTCCCGGCGCACTGACATTTGCTGAAGAATCCACTTCCTGGCCGGCGGTCTCCCGGCCGGTTTACCTCGGCGGACTGGGCTTTTCGATGAAGTGGAACATGGGCTGGATGAACGATACCCTGCGCTACATGCAGCATGATCCGGTTCACCGGCAGTTTCATCACAATGAACTAACGTTCCATCAACTCTACGCCTACACCGAAAACTTTGTGCTGCCGCTCTCGCATGATGAAGTGGTGCACGGCAAAAAATCCCTGCTCGACAAAATGCCAGGCGATGCCTGGCAGAAATTTGCCAATCTGCGCCTGCTGTTGACCTACCAGCTGACTTGCCCGGGCAAGAAAATCAATTTCATGGGCAATGAATTTGGCCAGGGGCGTGAATGGCGGGTCGGTCATGAACTGGATTGGTATCTGCTGGCGCACGATCAGCATCGCGGTATACAAGCATTGATGCGCGATCTGAACCGGCTTTATCTCAATACCCCGGCGTTACACGAACTGGATTTTTTCCCAGAAGGGTTTGCATGGATCGATTGCAATGATGTCGAACAATCGGTCATCAGCTACCAGCGGCGTGCCCGTGATGGTTCGCATGTGCTCGTCATCTTGAACTTCACGCCGGTGTCGCGTACCGGTTATCGCGTTGGCGTGCCGGAATCCCGCACCTACCGGGAAATCTTCAACAGCGATTCAGCCTACTATGACGGCAGCAATACCGGTAATCCCGGAAACATCCATCCGACCGGGCAACCCTGGTCCGGCTGGCAGGATTCGGTGCTGATCACACTGCCGCCGCTGGCGGGGATCATCCTGAAGACTGCGGGCGATTGACCGTTTCTGGTTTGTACAGAGAAGGATGGTACATATACCGCTCCTACAAGCCGTGTTGCAAATCCTGATCTGCGAGCTGAATGTGGTAAATCTGGAGCTCGTTATGTGGGATCGGTATTGATTTGGCCGGTGATGGGAATATCGCGTGGTTTATTCCCCTCTGGTGGAGGGATGGCAGGCGCAGCCTGACTTGGTTTGACCGATGATGTGAATATCGTGTGGTTTATTCCCCTCCTGTGGAGGGGTGGCAGGCGCAGCCTGACGGGGTGGTGAACCACTCTCCCTAAATGCCTCGTGTTGTTTCACGCAAACACCTCTTCCATATTCTGCAGCAGATCTTTGGCTGTGATACGAATTACAGTAAGTCCCAGGCTTTTCAGGTAATTATCCCTCCGGGTATCGTATTCCTCCCGTCCTTTTCATGCGGAATATCTGCCTTGCGTAGCGCCCTGGCACGCTCTTTCAATTTTGGGTTGAAAGGCAGGGACATGTAAGGTTTTGTGTTTCTTATTCGCTACTCTGTCAGGTTGCGCTGGGGAACCACCCCGTCCGCCTGTGGCGGCCACCCCTCCACCGGAGGGGAATTGGAAAGAGGATCCCCGAAAAGTCAGCAGATCCCTGGAAAGCCAGTAGATCCCCGAAAAGCCAGCAGATCGCCGAAAAGCCAGTAGATCATAGAAAACCCTGGTCCGGCCAGGCGGGTTCCATCATCATTACGCTGCCCCCGCTGGCAGGTGTCATCCTGATCTGACGGCTGCAAACCGGGCTGCAGTTAGGCTGGATCTGTGTTTGAAGTAATCAGTGATTCATCCCTGATCCGTGTGTGCCACTGATCCATCCATCCGGCCAATGCTTCGGCTGGCATAGGCCTGGAGATAAAATTGCCTTGCGCCAGATCGCAGCCGGTTTGGCGTAGCAGTTCCCAATCCTCGCGATCTTCCACACCTTCCGCTACCGCTTCCATGTTGAGCTGTTTGGCCAGTGCCAAGCTGGCATCATAGATGGCGCGCAAGGTTTCATTGGTGGAGGCATGGTGTACAAATCCCTGGTCGATCTTGAGTTCACCAAAGGGAATGTCGCGCAACTGCGCCAGTGAGGAATGGCCTGTGCCGAAATCGTCAATCGACAAATGAAAGCGCTTCAGGCGCAAGCGTGCCAGTATTTCCAGGGAAATACGCATATCACCCATCAGCTGGCTTTCGGTAATTTCCAGCACGATTTTGCCCGGCAAAATTCCCGCTTCGGCGGCCAGTTTGACCACTACATCCTGAAAATCGAGCGAAGTCAGATTATCCATTGAAACATTGACAGCCACTTTCAGCTCAAGCCCCGATTTCTGCCATATCCCCGCCTGGATAAAAGCCTGCCGGATTACGGCCTGTGTCAGGTGATCAATCAGGCCGTGTTGCTCGGCCGCATGCACAAACTGGCCGGGATAAACCATGCCATCCACCGGATGACGCCAGCGCACCAGTGTTTCCACACCCACTACCGCCCCGGTCGCCACTTTTACCTTGGGCTGGTAATAATTGATCAGTTCGCCGGAATCAATCGCTGCTTTGATTTCCCCGGCGCTATAGATTTTCTGGTGTTTTTCCTGTCCGTTATGTGCTGATGTTGTTGCCAGTTTCATGAGCAATGCTCGCAGTGCATCAGGCTGCACCGGTTTTTGCAGATAACCCAGAATGGGAATCTGATGCGCCTGCACCAGTTTTTCTGCAGTCTGCAGCATGCGTTCTTCCTCGCCGCTGACCAGAATCAGATTGCCGGTGAATTTTTGCCCAACTAGGTGGCGGATAAATTCAATTCCATCCATCCCGGGCATGTTGAGATCCAGCAAAATCAGCCCGGGGCGGGTGGCGGTATCCTCCAGCAGCTTCAGTGCTTCCACTCCGTTTTCGCAGCAAATAACCGATGCAAAACCCATATTGGCCAGCATGCGATGCAGCAGCTTTAATATGAACGGATCATCATCCAGAATCAGGATTCGGGTGGTATGCGGCTCGGTGTTCATTCGGAAATCTCCAGTGAATCAGGCAGGGATGGGGACGTGGCTATCATCGCACTAATTCAGCCATAACATTATCCTTTGGTACGCCGCCTCACCTGGTGCGTTACCGGATTGATCCGTTATTTTGCCGTTGGCAGCGGCCGGAGCAATTGCGCGAACTACGCTTGAGTGACGTTGCTAACAGGGAGATGAGCGGAAGAAAAAACAAAAATTTGTCGAAAAATTTTACACTTCACTTCACTTCACTTCACTTCACTTCACTTCACTTCACTTCACTTCACTTCACTGGGGTAATTCCGTTTTTAATCACTTATAATCAATAGTTTATGTAAACAGGCATAAAAATTGCTGTTTTATTTTTGCCAGGCAGTTTTTCGTAATTTGATTTCCCGGCAGAAGGTCACTAAACAGGTGACACTTGAAACGATCTTTTAACCATATTGGAGTTATTGAATGCGTAAATTCATCACAAGAACATCGCTGACCATTGCCGCTTTATTTTTCGCCATTCAGGGCCATGCTCAAGTAGTAAATCCCCCTTGCTATGAAATATCAGGAATGCAATCTTCATGTAGTTATTGGGAAAACGTTGGCGGACCTGTAATTATGGATGTAGGCGGGCCAACCAATCAGGTTCCGGAGCCCACAACGCTTGCCCTGATGGGTCTCGGGCTGGCAGGTTTCGGTTTTTCCAGACGCAAGCGTAAAAACAAGGATCAATAGCCAGATGAACCGGGAAAAACAGGCTGAACGCCGATTTTTCCTGTGATTTCCCGGTTTTGTAGTTTTCCCCGTGAATTTTTGCCCGATTGAATCTGGTGTGGTTCACGGTTATCTGTTCTTTCACCTGCATCATGCGCTCCGCAGTTATGTTGAGCTTCCACCATATTCCGCAATATCCCTGTCAATCAGTTTTTCATTCCTGTTGCCGGGTTATTTCACATCCTTGCATTTCCAGAATTGCAGCTGGCGAAAACCACCTCTGTTTTTTACAATCAGTGTTGTCGAAAAATTTTACAGTCTGCCGGGTTGGCATTGCGTGCTCGCCCGGTGGTAAGGTGAGGGTTGTCTGTCCACTGAATATTTTTACAGGAAGCAGAAGATGAGCACATCAAACAGCAATGGGGTTGGTATGACGGATACAACGGTGAGCCTGCCGATCGAGGGGATGACATGTGCAAGCTGTGTCGGCCGGGTGGAACATGCCTTGTCGAAGGTGGAGGGGGTGGGCGGGGTATCAGTCAATCTGGCGACCGAACGTGCCGAGGTGCGCCTTGCCAGTCCAGTTGACCGCATGGCGCTGATTCAGGCGATCCGCAAGACGGGTTTTGATGTTCCTGCGGCAACTGCCGAGCTGGCTGTGGAAGGGATGACGTGTGCTTCATGTGTGGCGCGCCTTGAGCGTGTGCTGAAAGCGGTGCCGGGTGTGGAGGAGGCGGTAGTCAATCTGGCTACGGAGCGTGCCACGGTGCGGGGTGTGGCGGATATGAATGCGCTGGTTGAAGCGGTTGGGAAAGCGGGCTTTACCGGCAGGGCGGTGGATGTGGTAGCCCAGCCTGACGAGGCTGCAGCCAAAAAGGATGCGGAATTGGCAAAACTCAAGCGTGACCTGATTTTTGCTGCGGTGCTGGCGCTGCCGGTATTCGTGATTGAAATGGGTTCGCACCTGATTCCCGGTATGCATGGATGGGTGATGTCCACCATTGGCATGCAGCACAGCTGGTATCTGCAATTTGTGCTGACGGCACTGGTGCTGGTTTTTCCGGGGCGGCTGTTTTATGCCAAAGGTTTCCCGGCGTTGTGGCATCTGGCGCCGGATATGAATTCGCTTGTGGCGGTGGGTACATCCGCCGCGTTTGGTTATTCCGTGGTGGCCACCTTTCTGCCAGGTTTATTGCCTGCGGGGACGGTCAATGTCTATTTTGAAGCCGCTGCTGTCATCGTCGTGCTGATTCTGCTGGGGCGTTTTCTGGAGGCACGCGCCAAGGGGCGCACATCGGAAGCCATCCGGCGGCTGGCCCGCCTGCAGGTCAAGGTGGCGCATGTGGTACGTGATGGCCGTGTTGTGGATGTCCCGATCGGCGAGGTGGTTCTGGGGGATGTCGTAGAAGTCCGTCCTGGCGAGCGCATTCCGGTGGATGGAGAAGTGGCGGATGGGCGCAGCTTTGTCGATGAATCCATGATTACGGGCGAACCTGTGCCGGTTGAAAAAACGCCGGGTAGTCCGGTGGTGGGCGGCACGATCAACCAGACCGGTGCTTTTTCCCTGCGCGCCACTGCGGTGGGCGGACAAACCATGCTGGCGCAGATCATCCGGATGGTTGAACAGGCGCAAGGTTCCAAGCTGCCGATTCAGGCGATGGTGGACAAGGTGACATTATGGTTTGTGCCGGCCGTCATGCTGGCAGCTGTCATTACCTTCGCAGTCTGGCTGATTTTTGGACCGCCCCCCGCGCTGACTTTTGCGCTGGTGAATGCCGTGGCGGTACTGATTATTGCCTGCCCTTGTGCCATGGGGCTGGCCACACCGACCTCGATCATGGTGGGTATTGGCCGGGGTGCCGAAATGGGGATTCTATTTCGTAAGGGAGAAGCGTTGCAGCTGCTCAAGGATGCGGTGGTGGTGGCAGTGGACAAAACCGGTACGCTGACTGAAGGCCGCCCCGTGCTGACAGATCTGGAAATCGCGCCCGGCTTTGATCGCACGCTGGTGCTGGCACAGGTTGCAGCAGCAGAATCGCGTTCAGAACACCCGATTGCCCGCGCCATTGTCGAAGCCGCTTTGCAGGAAGGGATAACGCTGCCTGCCCTGACCGAATTTGCTTCAGTAACTGGCATGGGCGTGGATGCCGTGGTGGAGGGCATCAGCCTGAAAATAGGCGCGGATCGTTATATGCACGAGTTGGGAATTGATGTTGCCGATTTTGCTGAAACGGCCAGGCGGTTGGGGAATGAAGGAAAATCACCGCTGTATGCGGCGATTGATGGCCAACTGGCAGCGATTGTGGCTGTTGCCGATCCGGTCAAATCCGGTACGCCGGAAGCGATTGCGGCCTTGCACCAGATGGGTCTCAAGGTGGCCATGATTACCGGCGACAATGCACATACCGCACAGGCGATTGCCAGACGGCTGGGGATTGATGAAGTAATTGCGGAAGTGTTGCCTGCCGGTAAGGTAGAGGCGGTGCGCAATCTGAAGGTAGCCTACGGGCGCGTGGCGTTTATTGGTGACGGAATCAACGATGCACCGGCGCTGGCCGAGGCGGATGTCGGGCTGGCGATTGGCACCGGCACCGATATTGCGATGGAATCCGCCGATGTGGTACTGATGACTGGCAATCTGCAGGGTGTGCCCAATGCTATTGCGCTCTCCAGGGCCACGATCCGCAACATTCGCCAGAACCTGTTCTGGGCATTTGCCTACAATACCGCCCTGATTCCGCTGGCAGCCGGTGTGCTTTATCCCGCACTGGGTCTGCTGTTGTCACCGGTTTTTGCTGCTGGTGCAATGGCGATGTCAAGCGTGTTTGTACTGGGCAATGCGCTGCGTTTGCGCCGGTTCAAGCCGCCTGCAGTGATTGCCGGGCACTGAGAAAAAATGTTGATTCATCTTCATTCGACAGAAATGTCATGACTACCCCCCAACCTGCATCCAATCACGACCATGATGAAGCCAGCCATGATCATGCTGGCGATCATCAGGCGGGGCGCCATTATCACCACCATAAACAGGTGGTTACGCGAACCAACGCGCGCCGGATTTCTCTTGTTTTCTTTTTGACTGCCGGTTATGCGCTGATTCAGGCGATTGGCGGCTGGTTGTCCGGTTCGCTGGCGCTGATTGCCGATTCTGGTCACATGGTTTCGGATGCGGCTGCACTTTTGCTGGCACTGATTGCTTACCGGATTGCCGAGCGTCCGGCTGATGGTACGAGAACCTACGGCTTCCACCGTGTTCGTGTGCTGGCGGCACTGGCTAATGGGGTGGCGTTGCTGTTGCTGGTGATCTGGGTCATCCGCGAGGCGATTGAGCGGATGCATGCGCCATCCGAAATTCTGGCGGGCCCGATGCTGGTGGTGGCGGTGATCGGGTTGGTGGTGAATGTTGCCGGAGCCTGTATTTTATGGTCGGGCAGCAAGGGGGACAGCAATCTGCGCGGTGCTTTGCTGCATGTGCTTGGCGATTTGCTTGGTTCGGTGGCCGCGATTGCGGCTGCTGCCGGTATTCTGCTGACGGGCTGGGTCGTGCTTGATCCACTCCTGTCGATATTCGTTGCCTTGTTGATCGTTCGCTCAGCCTGGGGGCTGGTCAGGGATGCTACTCAAGTGTTGTTGCAGGCGGTGCCGCGCGGGCTGGATGCGCTGGCTGTGGAGATGGGGCTGGCTCAATTGTCGGAAATCGCGGAAGCCGGACATTTTCATGCTTGGACTTTAGCGGATGATTCCATTATTGCAACAGTGCATGTCAGTCCGGCGTATGGCGTAGATCCACTGGCGCTGCCGCCACTGGTGTCATCATGGTTGCACGAACACTACGCTATTGATCACGTTACTGTTCAGGTTGATCCTCCCGGGCAACTGGATCGCGAACACCGGTAATTCCGCGAAAAAGATTGGGCGGACAGATTCAATATCAATGAACCTTTCAGGGTATATTCCACTCTCATAATTGCTCCTGTTTATCTGTTTGGCGTGGCAGCTTTCTTCAAATTATTTTATCCCGGGGTGTTATTCGATGATGGTTGGGCTTGGTGCCGGTTTATGCTTGAAAGATAAAAAAGGAGGGGAAAAATATTCTTGATGAATGAATAGACCAGCTAAAGGCCGGCCGGGTTATGACGATAACAAAAATATGATGGTGCACTAGATTGACTTTTATATTTTTGATATTAAAGAAGAAATAAGATGAGACTTTTTAATGACATACCTAATCCCAAAGAAATTCGTCAGAAATTGGGTTTGAATCAGCAGGAATTCTGGAGCAAAGTGGGGGTAACCCAAAGTGGTGGTTCGCGCTATGAAAGTGGGCGCGAAATACCCAAAGCAGTAAGAGAGCTGTTGAGATTGGTTCATGTCGAGCATATCGATCTGACCAAAGTAAAGCGGGATGATCTCCTTGTCGCGGCCATGCTCAAAGCTCAATATCCCGATCTTTACAAGAATCTCAAGAAAGCAGTCAAGCAGTTGAAATAAGATCGTTTCTTTAAAGAATTGCTATTCCTAAACGGCAATTTTTACGGGTATGCCAAGTGCCCGGATTTTATCAGCGAAAGTTTCCATCCAGACTGGATCGGCTTTTGAAAGCGCAGGTGCTTCCGGTTGCAAAGTCGGGCGGGCCAGGGTGTAGAGCAACACACCCTGTATCCGGGTGCCTTCCTGTAATAGTGTGCCAACAAAGCCGGTATAGGCATCTGTTTCCGCGGCATTGGGATGAACACCATTCAGTTTGAATACGCAGGTTTGCAGCCAGGTGGGGCAGAGTGATGCGGCAGTCTGCAGATTTTCACGCATGCGTTGCAAATTTGCCCGGGTGCTGTTGATACGCAGGCGCCCGGCTGGTGTCACGCTGTCCAGCTTGAACCAGATTTCGCCGTTGAGCCCGGCCATCCGGAGTAGTCCTTTCTGGACATGCGCCCGGTTAATCAGACTGCCATTGGTAATGAGTACCAGCTTGAGTTCTTTTGGCAGAGGAAAATCAGCCTTGACCCTGCCGATTATTTCAATCACTTGTTCAAATTCCCGTGCGCTGGTGGGTTCACCATTGCCGGACAAGGCAATGTCCTTAATGATCCTGGCTTCGGCCGGGACTCTTTTCTGCATGAAATGGCCATATACCAGTTCATGCAGAAAAGTACGCAATTCCTGTTCCAGTTTGATCAGATCAATGGCAGGAGCGGTGCCGCGCTTGAGATCGGGCACCTGACAGTAGATGCAGCGCCAGTTGCAGGCATTGTTGGGGTTGAGATTGATGCCAATGGAAACGCCGCCCGCACGGCGGGAAATGACGGGGTAAACATAGGTCATCCCGGCACTGTCGCGGCTGTGATCAGCCTGGCTTAATCGTTCGTCTGCAGGTGGCAATGTTATAATTCCCGGGATGTTGATTACACGAAAATTCGAGTTTGATGCGGGTCATCGCATTTCTACGCACCAGAGCCAGTGCCGCAATCTGCATGGGCACCGCTATGTGCTGGAAGTGACGATTTCCGGGGGTATTATCACTGATGCCGGGGCACCGGAGCAAGGAATGGTCATGGATTTCTCGGATGTCAAGCGCATTATCCGGGAGGCGCTAGTGGATCAGTGGGATCATGCTTTCCTGGTATATGCCGGTGATACTCGCGTGCTGGAATTTCTGCAATCACTGGACAATCACAAAACAGTCGTACTGGAAGTGCAGCCCACCGCTGAAAATCTTGCCTTGCTTGCCTTTGGCATATTGCATCGTACATTCCGGGATAGTTGTGCAGACAGGCTAGAGCTGGAGCATGTGCGCTTGTTTGAAACCCCCAATTGCTGGGCGGATGTGGATAAAGCTACCTTTAAAACTACATCTGCCAGCACAATTGCGAAATCATAAACGCAGACTATTCATATTTTTCGATTGTATTTTCAACAATAAAACCGGATCAGAATCCGTTTTGTAAATCCCATGTTCATTGATTCACATTGTCATCTTGATTTTCCTGATCTCGCCAGCAATCTGGATGAACTGCTGGCGAACATGCAATCCAGTCAGGTCACCCACGCCTTGTGTGTTGCCGTCAATCTTGAAAATTTTCCGCGTGTGCGTGCCCTGGCCGAATCGCATCCGCATCTTTATGCTTCGGTGGGAGTGCATCCCGATTATGAAGACATATCGGAACCCGATGCAGATCAGCTGGTGGCACTGGCGGATCATGCAAAGGTGGTTGCGCTGGGAGAAACCGGTCTGGATTATTTTCGGCTGAAGGGCGATCTCGAATGGCAGCGCGAGCGATTCCGGCAGCATATCCGTGCCGCCAGGCAGTGTGACAAGCCGCTGATCATTCATACCCGGTCAGCAGCAGAGGATACGCTGCGTATCATGGAGGAAGAGGGGGCGGATAAAGTGGGCGGTGTTATGCATTGCTTTACTGAATCCTGGGAAGTTGCCCAGCGCGCGCTTGATCTGAATTTCTACATTTCATTCTCCGGAATCGTGACATTCAAGAATGCGGCCATCATCAAGGACGTAGCCAAAAAGGTGCCCGCCGACAGAATGCTGATTGAAACAGACTCTCCTTATCTTGCGCCGGTTCCGCACCGGGGTGAAACCAATCAGCCTGCCTTTGTCCGGCATGTTGCCGAGGAAATTGCCCGGTTGCGCGAAACTACACTTGCTGAAATAGCCTCGGTCACAACAAACAATTTCTTCAACTTGTTCAAGGTGGTTTGAGATGAAATTCATGTGGAAACAATGGCGTATTGCGCCTGTAATTGCCCTTTTTTTGACTGTCTGCCTGCATTCTCCTGCCTATGCCGGGGCTGATGAGGATTTGATCCGGGCGGTTGAAAACAACAATACCTATCGCGTCAGGAATCTACTGACGGAAGGAGCCAATCCGGATGTACGCGATCTGCAGAGTGAAACGGCCCTGATGCTGGCTGCGCGCAACAAAAATCCGGAACTGGGCGGGTTATTGCTAGAAGCCGGTGCAAACCCGGATCTGCGCAACAAATATGGTGAGACCGCTACCATGCTGGCGTCTTATTACGGGCAGCTGGATCTGATCAAGCGTTTATATGCGAAGGGTGCCAAAATTGACCACGATGGTTGGAATCCCCTGATTTACGCTGCCAGTAAGGGCTACAAGGAAATCGTCGAATTTCTGTTGAGTTACGGAGCAAGAATCAATGCGACGACAGATAACGGTACTACCGCGCTCATGATGGCGGCACGCGGTAATCACTACGACACGGTTGAGTTGCTGCTGCAGCGTGGTGCCGATGTATCGGTCAGAAACGAGGCGGATGGTACGGCACTGGCCTGGGCAAGAAAACAGGGGCATACCGACATCGTGCAGTTGCTGTCGCGCAACGGAACATCTCAATAAAGCGATCGGAAACCGGTTTCTGGTCGCGCCGGAGATCAGGTTGCCAGATAGGGAAGCGGTTGTATCGCCAGCTGCAGACCATCCGGCGTTTTCCAGTGCACAGGACCGGTTTCCGCGCTGCTGGTCTGGATCACGGCCAGTACATCCACTCCTCCAGCAGGTGAAGGTGCGGCATTGACGATCATGCCACACGCCTGATCGCCGGTATCGGCACTGAACAGGCTATCTCCCGCGCTTACTTCCATGTGTGAATCCGTATCCAGATGGGCGCGATACATGCGGCGCTTTACCTTGCCAAGATATTGTGTGCGGGCAACGATTTCCTGACCGGGATAACATCCTTTTCTGAAGTTGACGCCGTCAATACTGTCCAGATTGATCATTTGCGGAATGAACTGCTCCTGAGTGGCTTTGAAAATGACCGGGATACCTTCACCGATTTCCAGCCAGTCCCAGATTGGTGCGCCAGCACAGCGCACCTGTTTGCTCAACTGCTCCCATAATGAAGGCGCCTGGGCTGGAATGGTGAGGATTTCAAACCGGTTTGCGCTGTGGCAAATAATTTGTCCATCCGGAATAGAGGTTACCGTCATGGGTGCTGCCGTGATCGGAGTATCCGACAAGGTTTCCTGTAGCCATGCTTGCGCGTTTTGGCCAGCTATGCCGATGCGGATGAAATGACCGGAATCGTCCTGGATCAACACTTTTGAGCGCAACACGAACATGCGCAGCCGCTTGGCGATTGATTCCACCAATTCGGCCGGCAATTGCATGAGGTAACTGTGATCGGAGGCATCCTGCCATATCAGAAAACTGCACAACAGGCGGCCTTTGGGAGTGCAATAACCGCCATAGCTGGCTTTTTCAGGAGTGATCGCACGGATATCGCAACTCAACTGCCCCTGCAGAAAATCTTGCGCATCCTCGCCAGAAAAACGGATCAGGCCAAGGTGAGAGAGATCAATCAGTAGCAGGCCGGATTCTGCTTGTGCCAACTCGGCGGCAGGTTGTCCGAAATGCAATACCCGGTTTTGTTCAATATGGGCATTGTGGTTTGTCAGGAAGATGAGCCAGTCGTGATTCATAGGGGAAACGAAGGGGTGTCAGGTTGGGTTATACCAATAATCAATCGATGAATGCATTGTCAATTCAGCTGCACCCTTCCAGACAACTGGCGGTGCTGTTGAGCCTCGCGCATTGTACGGCAGCCGGTGTGTTCTGGCCATTGACGCTGCCTGTGATGATCAAGATCGCCATCTCCCTGGTGCTGGCGGGCAGCCTTTACTATTATCTGCGCCGCTACGCCTGGCTTGTTTCTCCTCAATCGGCTGTGGAACTGCATTTATCAGAAAAAAACCGCTGCAAAATCCGGTTTCTTTCCGGGGAGCGCATCAACACAGTGATTGATGCCAGTACTTTTGTCGCATCCTACATGACCGTACTTTGTCTGCGCCTGGAACACACCGGGCAATACCGTACCGTTGTCATCCTGCCGGATGGGATCGACGCTGACAGATTAAGATGCCTGCGCGTCTGGCTGCGGTGGAAGTGGCAGAATGAACCGGGGAATCGTGAAAAACAAGGTTGACTGAGTATTGCTGTAACTGCGGTGGTTGCTTTCCTGCATTGTGCGCAACCAGTTCAGTTATTTTCATGATTGTTAAAGCGATATTTGATTATGACGTTATATAAAACCGGTGCTAAGGAATCTCTGAAAAACTGCCTGTGTTGTCATTTCTGCGTTAAAAATCGGTTCAAAATGCTCATTTATTACGTATAAATTTCGCTTTTTCACCGATTTTCGCCTTGAACAGACTACCTCGCGGAATCAATGAATTTTTTGGCGGTTTAAAACGATCATTTAATCAATTCTTGTTCAAATGCGTATAGAAGGTTTTCTTTCAAAGTGGAATGACGATCGGGGATTTGGGTTTATCACTCCTACGGCAGGTGGTCAGGAAGTTTTTGTGCATATTTCTGCATTCCCGAAGGATGGACTGCGTCCGGTGCCTGGTGAAAAACTCACATTTGAAGTTGAAACCGGTAATCAAGGAAGGCCAAGAGCCAGAAACCTTTTATTCCCGATGCGGCCTGTAGTTACCCGTGCTCCTTCACGCAAACCTGCATCAGGTCGTCGCAAGACTGGCACTGGTTTCCTGAATCGAATGATTTTACTGATTATTTTTGTCGGACTGGGTTTGTATGGTTATCGTGAATATTCCCGCCATGTTGGTCCATTGGATAGTGCTGTTTTCTCCCATCTTCCCGCGCTGGTGAGCCGTGTCGTTGCTTCTGAACCGGGGATCAGGGAGATTCAACCCTCTTACAGTTGTGATGGACGTACCTATTGTTCACAAATGACATCCTGTGCGGAAGCTACCTTTTTCCTGAAAAATTGTCCTGATGTTCGGATGGATGGAGATCACGACGGGGTTCCATGTGAACAACAATGGTGCAACAACTGAATCAGTACCTGATTGATCAACTGGTGTTGTATTCTCGAAATTGCACCCGGGGTATCTATCAAAAACAAGGCAAACAAGGGATCGTTGCTGAAAACAGTCATTCAGGCAGGGGTTCCTTAGTATAATCCTGAAGAACTGGTTTCCTGTCAGTGTGATGTGTAACCAGCTGAAAATAAAACATTACCTTGTTCATATCTGCCCATGTTCTGCATGTGCAATGCATCAGTTAATACCTTCGGCATGATTTTCCAGGATGATCCGGTTATGAAATTCGATATTGTGGTGATTGGTGGTGGCCTGGTTGGGGCAAGCCTGCTAGCTGCGCTTAAGAATAGTGGGCTCAGATTGGCGCTGATTGAGGCGCGGTCGCCGGTGCCATTGCCAGAGGATGAAAGCTGGGATGCGCGGGTGTATGCGATCAGTCCGGGTAGTGTGGCGTTTCTGCAAGCGGCCGGGGTCTGGCAGCGGATGGATGCAGCACGGGTTACACCGGTTCATGAGATGCGGGTGCATGGCGATGACAATGCGGCCAGAATCGATTTCAGCGCGTATGAAAGTGGTGTGCCGGAACTCGCCTGCATTATCGAGAATCGCCAGTTGCAGCACGCGGTCTGGGCGGAGCTGGCCCAGGCGGAAAATGTGCAATTATTCTGCCCCGCGCAATATGTATCACTGGATTGGCATGAATCTCATGTGGAGTTGACGCTATCGGACGGAACGGTTTTGCAGACGGCTTTGCTGGTGGGTGCGGATGGTGTCAATTCCCGGGTGCGCGAACAGGCTGGTATTGGTGCTAGTCGCCACAGTTACGGCCAGACGGGTGTTGTTGCCAATTTTGAAGTGGAGCGGCCGCATCACCACATTGCGTATCAATGGTTTCGCCGTGATGGCATTCTCGCGCTTTTGCCATTGCCGGGTAAGCGGGTTTCCATGGTCTGGTCGGCGCATACAGCGCTTGCCAATGAGTTACTTGATTTGCCCGCAGAAATGCTAAGCGACCGGGTTGCCCGGGCAGCGGGGCATGAACTGGGCGAGATGCAGTTGGTTACACCTCCGGCCGGATTTCCGCTGAATTTTGTCGAAGTCAAATCGTTGATTAAACCCAGGCTGGCTTTGATGGGCGATGCGGCGCATGGCATTCATCCGCTGGCCGGCCAGGGGGTGAATCTCGGGTTGCGCGATGCCCGCGAACTGGCCACGCTTGTCCAGAGGTTTGGGGAGATGGGTGATTGTGGTGAATTCACCCTGTTGCGTTGCTACGAACGCAATCGCAGGGAGGATATCCTTGCCATGGGGTGGGTGACTGATAGATTGCAGAAATTGTTTGGCAGTGAAGATGCGGCCATCCTGCGAATCAGGAATCTGGGGCTTGGCATTACCAACCGGCTGCCGTTGCTGAAAAACAGATTGATGCGTCATGCACTAAGTTAGTCAGGGAACTTTGCAGTTGGTTTTTTTACATTGGAGAAATGGTATGCGTTTGTTTTTGCGTTTGATAAGTTTGTCGAGCCTGTTTTTTGCCGGGGTTGCCCTGGCGGATAGCGCCGATCTGAAGGAGGCGATCCAGGCCCATTTTCCGGAAAGCCGGGTAGAAAGCGTGACACAGACTCCCTATCTGGGATTGTACGAAGTGGTGATTGATGGAGAAGTTTTTTATACAGACGAAAAAGTGGATTACTTCTTCATGGGGCATGTGGTGGATGCCAAGCGGCGGGTTAGTCTGACTAGCGAGCGCATGCAACAAATCCGTGATGCACGGCGGATCGCTATTGATACTTTGCCGCTGGAACTTGCGATGAAGACTATCAAGGGAAATGGCAAACGTACACTGATTGTGTATTCCGATCCCAATTGCCCGTATTGCAAAAAACTGGAGAAGGAGTTGGCCAATGTGACGGATGTCACTATCCACACACTGCTTTATCCCATTTTGAATGGTTCCCTGGCAACGGCTGAAGCCATCTGGTGTTCGGAAGATCGGGTCAAGGCATGGGATGATTTCATGCTGAGATCAGTGGCACCTGTTGGCAAGAGCTGTGAAACGCCACTGCAAAAATTATTGGCATCCGGTCGGGAAAATAATGTTACAGGGACACCTACCCTGATTTTTGCTGATGGCTCGATTGTGTCAGGGCTGATTCCGCAACAGGAAATCGAGAAACGGCTGGATCGGGCGCAAGATAGCAAGTAAACAGCCATTTTTCAGGCTGTTTGTTGCTGGTGTTTTTATCAGGCCGTTGAAACGGTGATGAGAATGGCTGGCAGATAAGCGCTGCAGAATTCACCTGCCGCGCTTTTTCAGCAATATGTTATTCCCGGTATTGCTTGGGTAGCAAAACCCACATTTGGGCAGATTGTTTCATCTTGCCGGCTTGGGTCTGGGCTTCCGGGCTGTATCCCCAGAAGAAATCTGCGCGTACCCCGCCTTTGATGGCGCTGCCGGTGTCCTGGGCGATCATCAGCCGGTTGAGTGGCTGGCTGGTATTGGGCCAGGTGGTGGCAAGATACACTGGTGCGCCTAGCGGGATGCTGCTCGGATCAATCGCCAGGCTTCTACCGGCAGTCAGGGGTACACCCAGCGCACCAATCGGCCCGGTGACATCCGGCGGCAGTTCACGAAAGAAGATATAGCGTGCATTCTGCTGGAGCAGAGGCTTCAGTTTGGCAGGGTTTTGCCGACCCCATTGCTTGATGCTTTGCATGGAGGCTTGCCACGCGGGCATTTCGCCCCGATCAATCAATACTTTTCCGATAGAGCGGTAGGGGTGTCCGTTATGATCGGCAAACCCGATTTTTATGGTTTCTCCATCCTCCAGTACGATACGGCCGGATCCCTGTATCTGGAGAAAAAACAGATCCACTTCATCCTCGACCCATAATAGTTCTTTCCCTTTCAGCAGGTTACGGTTGTTTTCAATTTCCGCCCGGGTGTAGTAGGGAACAATTCTTCGTCCCTGCAGACGGCCTCGCATGGATGTCTGGCCAGCTCCCGGTTGCGCGTCCTTCAGTTCAATTGAGAGCAGATTATCCGGAGCAGAATAAATCGGGTAGCGGAAACGGCTGGAATATTGGCGGCTGCCTTTGAGCAGAGGTTCGTAATAGCCCGTTGCCAATCCGGTAGTAGTGCCATCCGGGTTGGTGACCTGGTAAGGGGAGAAATGATTTTCAAGAAAATTCCGGACAGCCTGTTCACTGGCGGGCTGGATGGCGTTGGCCTGAGTACACACTGTTTGCCACGATGGGCGCCGTTCGAGCGATTTACAGCTTTGGATGAAGGTATTCCATGCCGGGATCAGACTATCGTGCTTCCAGCCTGGCAGCATCGACCAACTGGCAGCCTTGAGCAACTTCTGCGACTTCTGGTCTGTTTGGGTTTCTACCTTATTCTGAGCAGGTTTCTCCGGTTTCTGCTCAGTAGGCGCGGTCGCACTCTTTGCCGGAGTCTGGGGTACAGCAGCCTTGGACGTAATGGTTTCAGTTTTGCAACTTGTCAGGCTGAGCGAGGTCAGAACCAGCAAGGCGCTAAATTGGGTTTTGAACGGATATCGTTTAAAGTAACTGCCTTGTAAAAACATTTTATCTGGAGTGAATATGTGGGTTTTGGCACTTGAGGCAGCGTTGGCACTGGGTTTGTTTATTTTTCTCATCTGGTGGACGCTTCCTCGTAAAAAGAACAAACAATCGGATGATAATAAGAAAGAAAATCAGTAAAGGAACCTCTGAAAAGCTACCTGCGTAGTCATTTTTGCCTTGAACTGACGGCTTCGCTGACGTTTTTCAGAGGTTTCTAAATAACCCTCCTTTTTATTCGATAGCTGCAGACTGGTTTTGTTCATGATGCACTCCTGGTATGCAGTCATACCGGATTTTCCACTTCTATGAAATGGTGCGCAATACCGAACTGTTGCGCAATATGCTCACCCAGGGCCTGTATTCCGTAACGCTCGGTGGCGTGGTGCCCCGCTGAAATGAAAGCAATACCTGATTCCCTTGCCGTGTGTACGTTCTGTTCGGAGATTTCACCGGTGATAAATGCATCCACACCCAGCCGGATTGCTTCCTCGAAATAACTCTGGGCTGCACCGGTGCACCAGGCAATACGCTGTACCGGTTTGAGTGGATTGCCAATAATCAGCGGCTTGCGATCAAATGCCGAATTCAGCAGATTATCCAGCATATTCAGGGTAATGAGTTCCGGAAAACGGCCATAAGCTGCGATGTTCTGTTCACCAAAACGGCCTTCCTCGATGATTCCCAGTTTCTTTCCGAGCAGGGTATTGTTGCCCAGTTCAGGGTGTGCATCCAATGGCAGATGATAGGCATAAAGATTGATGTCATGCCTGATCAGTGTGGCGATGCGCTGCCGTTTTATGCCACGCAAGCAGGCATCCTCGCCGCGCCAGAAATAGCCGTGGTGGACGATGACAGCGTCTGCTTTAAGCCCCAGCGCCGCATCTATCAGGGCTTGCGAGGCTGTGACACCGCTCACCAGTGTTTCTATCGAGGCGCGTCCTTCCACCTGTAAACCATTGGGGCAATAGTCGCGAAACTGTGCAACGTTGAGCAGTCCATTCAGGTAATTTTCCAGCATATTTTGATGCATAATAGCTTTTCCGTTTATTTGGAATGTAGGGCTTTCCATGCAAAAACTCTGGCTGATTTTTACACAAACCGTAACAGTTCTCCTTGCCATTTTCTTTGTTGTTTCAACCTTGCGCCCGGAATTATTGCCGTGGACTCCGCGCGGAAAACTCGCAACCATTCGCGAAGCGGTCAAGGGAAAAGTTGAACAAACGTTAGGTGCAGGAGGCTTCCACACAGCGGCAGAAGTGGCAATGCCTTCAGTGGTCAATATTTTTACCAGCAAGGAAGTCCGGGCGGCTCCCCATCCATTTATGGATGATCCTACGTTCCAACGGTTTTTTGGTGATCGTTTTGGTCCCCGCACCGAACGCAGCCTTGGCTCAGGGGTAATCGTAAGCCCGGAAGGTTATATTCTCACGAACCATCATGTGGTGGAAGCCGCTAATGAGATCCAAGTAGCGCTGATGGACGGAAGAAACGCACAGGCACGTGTTATTGGTTCAGATCCTGAAAGCGATCTGGCAGTGCTGAAGATTGATCTGGATAACCTGCCCAGTATTGCTTTCGGGGAATCCGAGAAAGCCAGAGTAGGGGATATCGTACTGGCCATCGGTAATCCGTTCGGGGTGGGGCAAACCATGACAATGGGGATTATCGGCGCGCTGGGACGCTCCCAGGTTGGATTGAGTACATTCGAGAATTTTATCCAGACGGATGCTGCCATTAATCCCGGCAATTCTGGAGGTGCGTTGACCGATACTTCCGGCAATCTGATCGGGATCAATACTGCGATTTATTCACGTTCCGGCGGTTCACTCGGGATCGGCTTTGCCATTCCGGTGGATGCTGCCAAGCAAATCATGCAACAGATCATAGAAACAGGCAGTGTCGTTCGTGGCTGGCTGGGAGTGAGCATGCAGAACATTACTCCAGAACTGGCGGAATCGTTTGGCTTGAAGAAGCAGGGTGGCGCCCTGATTGCAGGGGTGCTTAAAAACGGCCCGGCGGATGATGCTGGAATCAAGCCGGGAGATATTCTGGTGGCAGTGAATGGCAAGCAGGTTTCCGATTCTTCCGAGATGCTGAATCTGGTGGCATCGCTTGCGCCAGGTAAGTTAGCTGCCCTTACCATCTTGCGAAACCGGGAACAGCAGGATGTTCAGGTGCGCATCGGCAAACGGCCTGGCTGATATACGATAAGTGGATATCTGGCTGGCTGTAACAAGGCTGCCTGCCGTATTGGTCAGGTGGGTTGATGTCAATTTGCTGTCTTTGGGCAGAGAAATGCGACTCTCCTATCTGCCGCCCCTGATGGTTTATGTGGCGGCGGGGATTTCGAGCCTGACCGGGATAGTCGGCACCTTTTATGTCAAGGAACGACTGGGGTTGTCCGCCGAATTTCTGGCGGCACTCGGTTTCTGGATGGCCCTGCCGTGGGCGCTGAAAATGCCGCTGGGCCATCTGGTGGATCTGATGTGGCGCTGGAAGAGCTTGCTGGTTTATCTGGGAGCCGGTCTGATCGCAACCAGTCTGTTCATCATGATTGGATTGCTTGGGCATGATGAAGCAATGCGCGAATTTGCACCGCTGGCGCAATGGTATGTGCTGGCCTCCTTGCTTGCTCCTATCGGTTACGTGTTGCAGGATGTGGTGGCCGATGCGATGACGGTGGAAGCAGTACCCCGGGTTGAAGCCGATGGACAACTAGTTGATCCGGAAAAACGCAAGCAGATGCATATTACGATGCAGACGCTTGGCCGCGTAGCTATTATTGGCGGTGGTATTCTGGTTGCGGTGGCCAATGTGATCCTGATGAAGGATGTGGCTATTCTGTCGGAAGCAGACAAGGCGGCAGCGTACTTGCTGGTGTATGAACTTGCACTGGTGATCCCGCTGGTTTCTGTGTGCGGAATCTGGCTGGCAGGCTGGCTGAAGCTGCGCGAAATAAAACATTTTTCTGCACGCGGGCTGGATCGTGCCCAGATTGATGTTTTGACAGGAGCGCATGTGGATGCGCCACCAGTCAACTGGTGGATACTGGGTGGCGGCCTGGCGTTTACCATCATTTCCCTGGGGGTCGGCATTGTGCAAATCCCGGGTGCGGAGGAGATCATCTTTTGCCTGTCGATGGGTATTGTGCTGTTTCTGATCAGGCAGCTTACAGCCGAGCTGGAAAGTGAAGCTCGCAATGTTCTGGTGGGAACCGCCTTGCTGGTATTTGTATTTCGCGCCATTCCCTCTCCTGGGGCAGGTTCAACCTGGTGGATGATTGATGAATTGGGCTTTGATCAGCAGTTTATGGCTACGCTTTCATTGATTGGCTCGATTCTGACATTGTTTGGCATGTTTATTTTTCGCCGCTTCATGGCCGAGCGGTCCATGGCGTACGTCATTGGTGTCCTGACTGTGGCCGGTACCATTTTGTCGCTACCGGTCATTTCCATGTATTTCGGCCTGCATGAATGGACGGCTGCGCACACGGGCGGTGTGGTCGATGCGCGTTTTATTGCCGTGATTGATACAGCTTTGGAGTCACCGCTGGGGCAGATATCCATGATTCCCATGCTGGCCTGGATTGCCAATTCTGCACCTGAAAAACTCAAGGCCACTTTTTTTGCAGTCATGGCTTCCTTTACCAATCTGGCTTTATCTGCCTCACAGCTGGCGACCAAATATATCAATCAGGTGTTCACAGTGACTCGTGAGATCAGAGATGCAGAAACTGGCAGTATGTTGGTTCCCGCAGATTACAGCGAGCTGGGCGCTTTATTGATTACAGTGTCGATTCTGGGATTTGTATTGCCCATGCTGGCTGTCTTGGCGATTAGATATACCCGCTTGCGTAGTGCTTGATAGCGGTTGGTTGATGCAAGTGTGCAACAGGAATGTTTGAGTTAGTCAATTTCTGCAGGAGGTAGGGATGTATCAAAAGATTCTGGTCGCGGTGGATGGTAGCGTTACTTCCAGCCTTGCCTTACAGGAGGCGATCAAGCTGGCTAAACAGCTGGATGCCAGGCTTGAGCTGGTGCATGTTTATGAAGATGCGGTTTATCTGGTTGATGAAAATTATTTCAATTATGAGGAATTGCTGAAAACGATCCATATCCGTGGTGAGAAAATACTGACCAGTGCCGAGGCGATGGTTCGTGCAGCCGGCATTCCGGTCGAAACTAAACTGATTCCATCGAATAATGAGCGTGTGGCCGGTATTCTGGAGGCAGAAGCTGAGCGGTGGCAGGCGGAGCTGATTGTAATCGGTACCCATGGTCATTCGGGTTTCAGCCGGTTGCTGCTTGGCAGTGTGGCCGAGGGCGTGGCGCGAATTGCATCGGTTCCGGTGCTGTTGATTCGCGGTCCTAAAGAGTAAGTTGAGCTATCTTTGCGCGAACTGGGTTCAAAGTATCAGGGGATCGATATCCAGGTGCCAGCGTATTTTTTTGCGGGCTGGTGGTGCGGTGATATGCCGCAGCCAATCCCCAAGGAACGTTTGCAAATGTTTGCGTGAGCGCGACTGAATCAGCAGCTGCGCCCGTTCCAGTCCCTTGAGCCGTACCATCTGGGCGGAAACCGGATCAAAAAGCTGTACGCGGGAATACTCTTGTGCAGTGACTGCAACGGTTGCTGCCTGTTGTAAGAATTCCACCGCATCCACGAGCGCGGGTGCTTCTGCACGCAACACCGCCAGATAAACAAAAGGTGGGAAACCAGCTGCTTTGCGTTCTTTTAACTGAATTTGCGCGTACAAGGCATAATCCTGCCGCATCAATGCCAGATAAAGCGGGTGTTGCGGGAGCTCGGTTTGAATCAGAACGGTACCGGGAATATGTGCTCGGCCGGCACGTCCCGCCACTTGCATTAGCTGTGAAAAAAGATGTTCTTCTGCGCGAAAATCGGTGCTGTAAAGCGATGCATCGGCATTAAGTACACAAACCAGCGCGAGATTCGGAAAATCATGCCCTTTGGCGAGTATCTGGGTGCCGACCAGGATATCTGCTTCTCCCCGGTGAATCCGATCCAGCATTTTCTGCCAGGCATCCTTGTGGCGAATGCTGTCCCGATCGACGCGCAAAATGCGCGCATCCGGGAAATGGTGGGTCAGTGCCGCCTCGACCCGCTGTGTACCGTGACCAAACGGCAGAACATCCGGATCTCCACATTGCGGACAGGCCGGTGAGACTGGCTGCTGATCCCCGCAATAATGGCAGCGCAGCTGGCGTTCACGCAAATGGACGACCAGGCGACTGGAACAACGTTTGCAGGTGGCAATCCAGCGGCAGGATTTACATAGCAATACTGGCGAATAGCCGCGCCGGTTGATAAACACCAGACTTTGCTGTTTCCGGGCCAGGCAGTAGCGCAGTGCATCAAGCACTGATCCGGTTAATCCTTCCTGAACCGGAGTAATCCGTAAATCAATACAGCGGATGGCTGGCAGGGTAGCCTGGCTGATGGCGCGCGAGCGCAGTTGCAGCAATCGGTAACGGCCGATGCGTGCCTGATGATAGCTTTCCAGAGAAGGTGTGGCCGATCCCAGAATTACGGGAATATTGGCTTGCCTGGCGCGGTAAATGGCCAGATCGCGCGCTGAGTAACGCAAACCATCCTGTTGTTTGAATGAATGATCCTGTTCTTCATCGACAATGATCAAACCCAGCTTCGGCATGGGGGTAAAGATAGCCAGGCGCGTTCCCAGAACAATGCCGGCTTCTCCCTGTTGCGCCCGCAACCAGCCTTGCAGGCGCTCGCTGTTATTCAGGCCGCTGTGCAGACTGACAAGATTCGTTCCCGGAAAACGTTGCCTGAAAACACCTTCCAGTTGCGGGGTCAGGTTGATTTCTGGTACCAGGATCAGGATTTGCTTTCCTTGCGCCAGTAATGCGGCAGCGACCCGTAGATAAACTTCTGTTTTGCCGCTGCCGGTGATGCCATTAAGCAACCAGGGTGTAAACCTTTCTGCGTTATTCAGGATTTCTGATATGGCGTGCGTTTGTTCGGCTGTCGGCACAGGAGCAGGAGTCGTGCTGAAAACGGTTTTTTCCAGTGGAGCGATCACTCGTTCTACCCAGCCCAGTTCCTCGAATTCATGCAATAGTCTGCGCGCATGGGGTGACATGGTTTTGCAGATTTCTGCTGTAAGCATCCCATGCTCAAGCAGCAGGGAAAGTAATTGGCGCTTTGCCTTCGCCCGCATCGGTATATCGGAAAGAGAGAGGGATTTGCCGACGGAAGTTAATACTCGGTGAATGTATTGCCCGGATGTTGGGTGGGCGGGTTGTTTGAATTTGCGCAGCAATACGGGCAAGCTATTCATGATCACTTGTCCGATCGGGTAATGGTAATAATGGCTGCAGAAGTTGAATAATTCGAGTATTGACTGGGGCAGGGGAGGAACCGAGCGGTTGATGTGTCCCGCGTTCTTTAGCTTTTCATCCGGGAGGGTGGATGTTTCGCAGATAGACAGGATCACAGCGGAAGTTTGCCGGTTGCCGAAGGGGACGGAAATGCAGCGGCCAATATCAGTTGCATTTGCATCCGGGGCGAGATAGTCGAACAACTGGTTAACCGGAACGTCCAGTGCGACGCGAACAACTGTCATGCCGGAAATTTCCGGAACCGGTTTACCGGAAGAATGGTGTGGTTATCACACGTTTCCGGTAAACCGGTTTTTCTTTGAGCGATTGTCAGTTGGAGATGCGTTGCAGGGAGATAGGTGTGAGCCCATTTCCCGAGAGTGTTGCATTTTGTGCATTGCCATCGATCTTGAAAGTAATCGGTTTGCCGTCATGCCCTGACAAGCCTGCGCAACCGGCCGTGTTATAGGTGAAACTGGACAGTTTCAGTGTGCTGCTGGCCGGATCAAACGAGTAGGTGGCCAGCTCAACACCAGGTTTGGCGCATGCAGCCGGTGTGGACTGTGTAGCGTTGCCGGTCGGATCAACCAGCATATAGCGGTTATCTGGGAAAAACAGGAAAACAGGCGATTTGATCGAATCCTTATTTGCTGTCCAGGCGCCTACGATACTTTCCGAGTTATTCATTCTCGGGTAACGGATTTCCTGTACGGTAGTCTCGGCTACTTCATCATCAGAGCTGAGTTGCAGTGGCTCGGAGATATGGAACAGTTCACCAAACAGGCTTGCCTGTTTTCTTTCGCGTTGTACGATCACGATATCAGAGATGATCAGCTCGTTTCCATCAGTGTAAATGCGCCATTTGGGGCGAGGGTGCGATAACCCTGACTGTAAATCGGTATCCACCTCGGTTGTGCTGACGAGTTTGAAGCCGCGTTCATCATATTCGATTGCTTTGGCCGTGCCGTATTCCACGCCAGCAGTAAATACCAGTTTGCTGCCACAGGAACGGTTGGCATCGCATGAATCATCCGGAGTGGCGATTCCATGCAGATACTCTCCGCTGCCATCAGTTGAAAAACGGAAGAAATTCAGGCTGGTGTCATCCTGATTCACCCAGAGATGGCTGCCCAGAAGATTGACTGCTTGCGACAAAAAATGTGTATTGGCTTCATCCGCTGTTTTGATGCTGCCAGGAATGCTGGCGGCCTCACGGGCAGCAGCAAGAGCCGGGGAGTTTGAGAAGTTGGCGGGATCAGTTTTCAGATCAAGAGAGGCATCGAGGGCATCAGCTGCAGCCAGTGGGATGGAGATACCATTGTTGGGGTCATTGTCTGCATCGAGCGATTGAAACAGAATCAGCAGATTGAGTAGTTTGTTCTGATCGCCAGCAGCAAGTTCGATTGCCGTAGTCAGCCCTGTTGCATTAATTTTGCCAAGATTCAGCTTGCCAATACGGAATTCGACGCTATCACCGTGGTTGAATTTGTAAAGACCGGTTGCATCGGTTATTCCCGATGCGCCAGATGCAGCTGCATACGATACGCCTTCCACGGCGGAATCAGTCAGGACGCCAGTAGCCGGCCCCTGAAGTTTTACAACCTGTTTTTTATCGACAATGGTTTCCTGCTGGCTGTCGCACGCTGTCAGGTTTAATGCGAACAGGCTTGTGATGAGCAATTGGATGGTTGTTTTCTTGTTCACTATTTTCATTGTATTGAGATAATGCAAGTTAGATTGTTTGTGACATGGCAATCCGCTCGTTAGTAGCACATTGCAATTGTAATCCTGCAATAGAAGAGGATAATGCGCCATTTTAACGGTATTTGCAGATTACAACCCGGTATGGATGGCTGATTATAGTCGATGAATAAAGCAGTGTGGCTAAATCTTGAAATGACGGGATTATGATGTTATCCGGCGTCAATATGCTTGTAACAAATTGATTTGCTGTTATGTTTATGCCCAGCTGCGTCAAGTGATTGAGTGGAAAAAGATCATGTTCACTGCTAAGGTATTCTGTCGCAGCAATTTCAATTTTCTTTCCCGGTGGGTTTTGATATTTGTTTCCTGACAGAGAGGTGATACTGAAAATATATGTCCAGCTTTGTACAAACTTCCGATGCTGCACTCGCACAACCGCAACTTTCTATTGATTGGTATTTGAATCCACGGATATTCGAGCTGGAAAAACAGTTGTTGTTTGATCAGGGTCCGGGGTACGTCGGGCACGAACTGATGGTGCCAGAGATGGGCGATTATTATGTATCGGCCGCACAAAACAATGCCAAAGTCCTCGTTCGTAACGAAAATGGTATCGAGTTGCTGTCAAATATCTGTCGCCATCGCCAGGCTACTATCCTTGAGGGGCGTGGTAATTCCAGAAATATAGTGTGTCCCATCCATCGCTGGACTTATGCAATGGATGGCAAATTATTGGGTGCGCCGCATTTCAGCAAAAATCCATGTCTGAATCTGGGAAAAACAGGTTTGCAGCACTGGAATGGGCTGATTTTTGCTGGCAAGCGTAACATTCACCGTGATCTGGCCGACATGCGATCGCAAGCTGAACTGGATTTTTCCGGGCATGTCCTGGATCGGGTGCAGATAGACCACTATCAGTGCAACTGGAAAACGTTTATAGAGGTTTACCTGGAAGATTACCACGTTGATCCCTTTCACCCGGGGTTGGGTCATTTCGTGGATACCAGGCAGCTTGAATGGGAATTTGGTGATTGGTACAGCGTACAGACGGTTGGTGTGAATCCCGATTTTAATCATGCGGGTTCGGAGGTGTATCAGGAGTGGCACGCGCAAGTGCTGCAGCAGAACAATCAGCAAATTCCCCGCCATGGAGCGATCTGGCTGCTTTATTACCCTAATATTATGGTTGAATGGTATCCAAATACGCTGGTTGTCAGCACACTATTGCCAACTGGTTTGGAGCAGTGCATGAATGTTGTCGAATTTTATTATCCGGAAGAAATTGCCCTGTTTGAACGTGAATTTGTAGAGCGAGAGCAAGCTGCCTATCAGGAAACCGCCAGGGAAGATGATGAAATCTGCAGGCGAATTACAGCAGGGCGGCGTGCTTTATATGAGCAGGGGATGAATGAAACGGGGCCTTATCAGCAGCCGATGGAGGCGGGCATGGAACATTTTCACCGTTTCCTGCGGCGCGAAATTGAGCCGCATCTTTAATAAACCGGGGTTTGGCAGCTGGAATGGCCTCGTTATGGATGCTGGTGGCAGGTTTCTTGTTCGCCTGTATGGGGGTGCTGGTCAAACTGGCTGCAACGTTCTTTTCCAATACCGAGCTGGTATTTTATCGGTCGTTGGTGGGGGTTGTTACAACTTTCCTGGCCATGCGCGCCTATGGCATGCCTCTTGTGACCGAACATTGGAAAACCCATTTTTGGCGTGGATTGTCCGGGTTGTGTGGCGTGCTGCTGTTTTTTTACTGTATTTTGCAATTGCCATTAGCAACCGCGATTTCGTTAAATAATACCTGGCCGCTGTTTTTGGCATTTCTGGCCATGATGCTTCTGAAAGAAGAATTCAACTGGTTACTGGCAGTAGCACTGGTAATGGGTTTCATGGGTGTGATTTTGCTGCTGAGACCTACTTTGGCGGAAGGTCAGTGGTATATGGCGCTAATCGGTATAGGTTCCGGCTTGTTCGCAGGTGTCGCTCATTACCATGTCAAGCAGTTGAGTGAACTAGGTGAGTCAGAGTGGATCACTGTGTTTTATTTTACCCTGGTCTGTACAGTCGTCACCGGCGTGTGGCTGGTATTTACTGCCTTTAGTCCGGTCAATCTGCATAGTCTGATGCTGGTGCTGGGTATCGGCGTGACAGCAACCTTGGCGCAGCTGGCCATTTCACGTGCGCACCGGGGAAGCAATATCATCACTGTTGGCGTGCTTTCTTATAGCTCGGTACTGTTTGCTGGATTGCTGGATTTGTTTCTCTGGGATGCACGTTTGCCCGTTTCTGCGTGGATGGGAATGGGACTGATCATTCTGGGTGGATTGTTATGTATCCGGAAGATACCGGCACAACGTCCGGACGTTATTACTCTGGATGATTGATCTCCTGTATGGCAGATTTTCAATGATACCAGCGTCACCCCGATTGTTTTTATTCACAATTAACATTCATCACACGGAGTTTATGACCCATGATCAATATTGAAAAAAATGACAATCTTATTGTTGTCGCCATTATCGGGGAATTTACCCTGGATGATTTCAAGCAATTCGAAGATCAGGTGCTGTACCAGTTTCATTTTAGTGGGGAGGCCAATTTGTTACTGGATTTGCGTGATATGGTGTCATATTCGATGGATGTTGCCTGGAAAGAAATCAAATTTATGCGCGAGCATGGCAGTAAAATCAACCGTGTGGCTGTGGTAACAGATAGTCAATGGCAAGTGTGGAGTGCGTGGGTTTCCAATTTGTTTACGGATGCGGATGTGGTCGTATTCCCTGATTACGATGAAGCGTACGGCTGGGCCGGAGAGTGATCAGATTAAAATGTTGGATTCGGTTTAGCTAGCCGGAGGGTGGTCGAAATGGAAGATTTTGTGTTGGCAAGAGTATTGCATGTGCTGGGCGTGGTGCTGTGGATAGGTGGTGTTGCAATGGTGACAACCACATTGTTGCCGGTAATAGCGCGAATGCCACCGGATTATGACCGGATGAATATCTTTCAGCGTATTGAGAAACGTTTTGCACGTCAGGCCAGATTCACTACGATGCTGGTCGGATTGAGTGGTTTTTACATGGTTCATGTGCTTGATGCCTGGTATCGTTTTACCGAGATACGCTACTGGTGGATGCATGCTATGGTACTGGTGTGGGGTATATTCACCCTGTTTTTGTTTGTGCTGGAGCCGCGCGTATTGCATAAAAAAACCAGTGAAAGTGCACAACAGGATCCCGAGGCTACTCTGGACAGAATGCAACGAATGCACTGGCTTCTGTTGAGCCTAAGCCTGGTTGCTGTGGCGGGTGCTGTTGCAGGTAGTCATGGCTGGCTGTTTTTCTGAACATGATGATTGACTACTTCATACTGAAATATTTGCATGTGTCGTGCGTGGCCATCAGCTACACGCTGTTTGTATTGCGTGGGACATGGATGCTGACGACTTCTCCCCGGCTACAGCAACGTTGGGTTAAGGTTGTACCACACGTTAACGATACGGTTTTGTTGCTGAGTGCCATTACGCTCGCAGTTCTAACCCATAGAAATCCGCTAGTTGAAACCTGGTTGGCAGCCAAGATTGTTGGCTTGCTGGTTTATATCCTGCTCGGCTTTGTTGCTTTCAGATTAGGTAAAACACGACGGGCAAAAGTGACAGCCTGGATATTGGCGCAAATCGTGTTTGCCTACATTGTGGCAGTTGCGCTGACCAAAAATCCTTTTGTATTGTGATCTAATACAGCACACGCAATAACCGTCAGGCGTGCTCTGGTAGCTCGGAAGTTTCTCAATAACTGGCGATGCCCTGTGAATACCTCATACCTGTTATTGATCCGCTATTTTTCTCCTTGGCAATTTTGTTACTGATTTATAATGGCCACCAAATATATGTATAAAGTCGGGTTGGTGTAAGTAAATACTGCCCGATATTTGAAGAAAAAATTTGATGGTTTTGTGATTTAGAGGCAAGTCAATATGGATTATTTCTACGAATCAGAGCACACAAAGTTTATGCGGGAATTGTTGGCGAAACGGCCGGAACTCGTAGAAAAACAAAAGGAAGCACGAGCAATTTGGTGGGATAAAGAAGTGGATCGTGAGGCACTGAAACGATTCAAAGAGGCAAAAATCCCTCAAAAGGGCTACGTTTATTTTTCATGGCCGGGTCAGGAACAGAAAACAAAAAAATAATTTCTCGCTTCAGTTGCCTTCTTTTGATGCCGCGTTAAAACAATTACCGGAAGATTGTATAATGGCGGCTCACTATTTGAGAGAAACGCTGGCCTGATCCATAAAGTTTTTTTGCATATTAGCTGCATTTTGCTCATTTCCTGCAAAAAACAAGACTCCAACAAGAAATTCCTCTCCAAGCGCCCATAGCTCAGTGGATAGAGTACCGCCCTCCGAAGGCGGGGGTCACACGTTCGAATCGTGTTGGGCGCGCCAGATATTTTTTCGGCGATAAGTATAAGCATTTTATTACCATGTTTGCCGAACATGGATTCTGATGCCTAAGGAATCTCTGAAAAACGACCTACGTTGTCATTTATGCGTTAAAAATCAGCTCAAAATGCTTATTTATTACGTATAAACTCCGCTTTTTACCCGGTGGCGCGAGCGCCTCGCCCTGCGGGTCAGCCTTACGGCTGTTTGCTGCGTTTTACTTGCGTCTCCGATTTTTGCCTTGAGCTGACTGCCTCGCTGATGTTTTTCAGAGGTTCCTTGATCGTTCGTCAGTGTAGGGTAACTGCGGTGGTCAAGATCTACAGCCATGTTGTTCCACAGCGTGCGCTCACGCATTTCGCCAACCCAGGTTTTTAAAGAAGGGTATGCGGAGAAGCCTGTGCTGTTCAAAAAACCAGTCAGAATTTGATGATTGGTTTCTACCATTCTTGACGTGGTTGTATTTTTAGGCGATATGTGTGAGCGGCTTTTATTTGTAATTTTGACTGACAAAACAACAAAGTCAGATTGCCAGTGGATGCCGTTCGTTAAAACAGTATTGCCCAAAAGTGCGTTACATTCCTGAATTTGTCTGCAATTATTTTTTCACAAGAACCGGGCGACAAATGCTTTTTCGATGTCGCCATTCAGCGGGATTCGGACGCGGTGGCCACTGCCGGGTGCGACGCTGACGGCGTTGCCGTCGAGATCCTGCATTTGTTCGAGTTGAATAATGCGATTGCCGGAGGGATGGACGATTTCCAGGCGGTCACCGGTCTGGAAGCGGTTCTTGACCAGAATTTCCGCCATGCCGGTGGCGGTGTCCACATGTTCGATGTCCCCGACGTACTGGCTGCGGAACGATTCGGAATGGCCACGCAGATAATTTTGGGTTTCCTGACTGTGATGGCGCTGGTAAAAGCCATCGGTGTAACCCCGATTCGCCAATCCTTCCAGCTGACCAAGCAACGCGGGATCAAACGGGCGTTGCTGTACGGCATCGTCGATTGCCTGGCGATAAACCTGCGCTGTGCGGGCAACGTAGTAGGCTGATTTGGTTCGTCCCTCGACCTTGAGGGAATCAATGCCGATTTCAGTCAGGCGTGCAACATGCTCGACCGCGCGCAAATCCTTTGAGTTCATGATGTAGGTACCATGCTCATCCTCCATTACAGGCATCAGTTGTCCTGGCCGCTGGCTTTCCTCGATCAGGTAAACCTGATCGGCTGCAGGGTGCCGTTTGATGGCCGTGTTACTGAAGGAGGTGGATTCTGTTGCCTGAAGTGCCTCACTGAAATCAAAGTCGATTTTTTGCAGTTCAATATCGCCGCTGGCATTTTCTTCAGCGGCCTTGACCTTGTAATCCCAGCGGCAGGAATTGGTGCAGGTACCCTGATTGGGGTCCCGATGGTTGAAGTAGCCGGATAGCAGGCATCGTCCGGAGTAGGCGATACACAGGGCACCGTGCACGAATACTTCGAGTTCCATGTCCGGGCAGAGTATGCGTATTTCCTCGATTTCCTCCAGCGATAGTTCGCGTGAGAGGATGACGCGGGTTAGGCCGATCGATTGCCAGAATCTGACGGCGGCATAGTTGACGGTGTTGGCCTGGACAGATAAATGGATCGGCACATCCGGCCATTTTTCCCGCACCAGCATGATCAGACCGGGATCTGCCATGATCAGTGCATCGGGCTGCAGTTCGATGACCGGCTCCATATCGCGCAGATAGGTTTTGACCTTGCTGTTGTGTGGCATGAGATTGCTTGCCACAAAAAATTTCTTGCCGAGCTGATGTGCTTCGGCAATGCCTGTCTGTAGCTGGGGTAGTGTGAAATCGTTGTTGCGGGCGCGCAGCGAGTAACGTGGCTGGCCAGCATAGATGGCATCTGCTCCAAATGCATAGGCGGCGCGCATTTTTTCCAGGGAGCCTGCGGGCAGGAGTAATTCAGGGGCTTTCAGCATGATGTAAAATGAGCCAACGAGGCAGAAAACGTCCTTGCCCCTTTGGTTATCCGGTTGTTTTTCAAAATTTTAGTTAGTGTTGATATTGTATCACCATGCCGATTGACCCTGTTTTTGTCCATTTGCGGTTGCACAGCGAATATTCCGTCGTGGATGGCATCGTGCGGATCGAGGAAGCCGTTGCAAAAGCGCGCGATACCGGCATGCCGGCGCTGGCGTTGACGGATCTTTCCAATCTTTTCGGTCTGGTCAAATTTTATCAGTGCGCGCTCAAGGCCGGGGTCAAGCCAATAGCCGGCTGCGATATCTGGATCACCAACGAAAACGATGCTGACCGGCCTTTTCGCCTGTTGTTGCTATGTCAATCCTTTTCCGGCTATTTGCTGTTAAGCCGCCTGTTATCCCGTGCGTATCGCGAGAATATGCGTTTTGGCCGGCCCGAGTTGAAAAAAGACTGGTTCCGGGAAGAGGGGGGCGGTGCTGCCGGGCTGATCGCCTTGTCCGGGGGGGAGCAGGGGGAAATTGGGCAATTGTTGCAGGCGGATCCATCTGCTGCGGTTGCGGCCGCGCAGCAATGGGCGGATTTGTTTCCCGGCAGGTTTTACCTGGAGATACAACGCTGTGGCCGCCCCGGTGAGGAAAAATCAGGATATGCCTTGCTGGATCTGGCTTCCAGTCTGGAACTGCCAGTGGTGGCGACACACCCGGTGCAGTTCATGCAGCCGGAGGATTTCAGGGCGCATGAAGCGCGTGTATGCATTGCGCAGGGGTATGTGCTGGGAGATCGCCGGCGCCCCCGAGATTTTACTGAGCAGCAGTATTTCAAGACGCCGGAAGAAATGGCCGAACTGTTTCGTGATATTCCGCAAGCACTGGCCAACAGTATGGAAATTGCCCGGCGTTGTTCGCTGATGCTGGAACTGGGTGTCAACCGATTGCCGGATTTTCCGGTGCCTGCTGGAATTGGTGTCGAACAGCATTTGCGTGCACAGGCCCAAGCTGGTCTTGAGACGCGCCTGCAGCAATCATTTCCGGATGCCATACAACGTGAAACCAGGCAATCAATCTATCAGGCACGTCTGGATTTTGAGGTGGATACCATCAGCCAGATGGGGTTTGCCGGTTATTTCCTGATCGTGGCGGATTTTATCAGCTGGGCCAAGCGGCATGATGTGCCGGTCGGTCCGGGCCGCGGTTCCGGTGCGGGTTCGCTGGTGGCTTATTCCCTCGGAATTACGGATCTGGATCCGCTGCTATACGATCTGCTGTTCGAGCGATTCCTGAATCCGGAGCGGGTTTCCATGCCGGATTTCGATATTGATTTTTGTCAGGACCGGCGTGAGCAGGTGATCGAATATGTGCGCGACCGTTACGGTGCTGAGAGTGTGGCGCAGATTGCGACTTTCGGCACCATGGCCGCCAAGGCGGTGGTGCGCGATGTCGGGCGGGTACTTGATCTGCCATATAACTTTGTCGATCAACTGGCCAAGCTGGTGCCATTCGAGCTGGGCATGACTCTGCGCAAGGCGCGTGAGATCGAACCATTGCTCAACCAGCGCGCCGGAGAGGAAGAGGATGTGCGCAATCTGCTGGAACTGGCGGAACGGCTGGAAGGATTGACGCGCAACGTGGGCATGCATGCCGGAGGGGTGCTGATTGCGCCAGGGAAAATTACGGATTTTTGCCCGGTTTACTGTGCTGATGCGGGAGATGCGGTCGTCAGCCAGTATGACAAAGATGATGTCGAGAAAATCGGTCTGGTGAAATTCGATTTTCTCGGGTTACGGACATTGACCATTCTTGATCGGGCGGTTGCCGATATCCGGCGCTACCGTGCTGCTTCACCCGGATTGACAGCCACTGAACAGGATGTGCAACCCGTGGAAACCAGTCGTTTCTCGCTGGACGGGATTTCCCTGCAGGATGCAGCCACGTTTGCCCTGATGGCGAGGGGCAATACCGTCGGGATTTTCCAGTTTGAATCGCGTGGCATGAAGGATCTTCTGCAACGCGCCAAACCGGATCGGTTTGAGGATCTGATCGCGCTGGTGGCGCTTTACCGGCCGGGGCCAATGGATCTGATTCCCGATTTCATCGAGCGCAAACATGGCAAACGGGTGGATTATCTTGATCCTCGTTTACAGCCGATTCTCGGGCCGACCTACGGCATCATGATTTATCAGGAACAGGTGATGCAGATTGCCCAGGTGATTGGTGGCTACAGTTTGGGCGGAGCCGATCTGCTGCGGCGTGCCATGGGCAAGAAGAAAGTGGAGGAAATGGCGCAGCAGCGTGCGATTTTCGTTGAAGGTGCGATCAAGGGCGGGATGGCCGAAGCTGATGCGGTAACGCTGTTTGGCCTGATGGAGAAATTTGCTGGTTATGGCTTTAATAAATCCCATGCAGCCGCGTATGCGCTGATCGCTTACCAGACCGCCTGGCTCAAGACACATTATCCGGCAGAGTTCATGGCGGCTTGTATGTCATCGGATATGGATGATACGGACAAAGTGAATGTGTTTTACGAAGACTGCAAGCTGAATGGTATTGCCATTCTGCCGCCGGACATCAATCAATCGGATTATTACTTTGTTCCGGCTGATCATAAAACGATCCGTTATGGTCTGGGAGCGATAAAAGGGACGGGGGAGGCGGCAATTTCATCCATTGTGCAAGCCAGGGAACAGAAAGGTGCATTTACCGGTGTATTCGATTTTTGCCAGCGTATCGACCGGAGAATCGTCAATCGCCGCACTATTGAAGCACTCATTCGTGCAGGTGTATTTGATTCACTTGAAGCCAATCGTGCTGCGTTGTTTGCATCCGTGAGCAATGCTATTGAGTATGCCGAGCATTGCAGTCTGACAGCCAGTCAGGTAAGCCTGTTTGATGAAAGTACCGACCAGATGCAGCAACCAGCCATTACCGGCGTTGCACCATGGTCGGAGAAAGAGAAGCTGTTGAATGAAAAAATGGCGCTGGGGTTCTACCTGAGCGGTCATCCTTACGATAGTTATGCCAGGGAACTGAGCCGCTTCATCCCGGCACGTCTTAACCGGATTGTTCCCGGACGCGAACTGCAACTTATCGCTGGAGTGATCTATGCCATACGCACGCAAATGTCCCGTCGTGGGAAGATGGCGATTGTCACGCTGGATGATGGCCTGGCAAGGGTGGAATTGGTGGTTTATAGCGATTTGCTGGGTACAGGATCACACTTTATGAAAGCAGATCAGTTGCTGATTGTCAGGGCCCTGGTCAGCAACGGCAATGGTGAAAATGCCGAACGGCGCATTGTGGCAAGGGAGATTTACGATTACGCCACAGCCCGCTCGATGCATGCCAGAAAATTGAGAATCATGATTGATGATCCCGGACACATTACCCCTATACAGTTGAAGGAGTTGCTATCTGCCTATCTTCCGGAAAGTGGGCTGGGTGGCGCTATTTCTCCGACTGGTTGTGCAGTATCGATAGATTTTCGTAATCAGGCGGGATGTTGTGAAATCGATTTAGGCAGCCGCTGGCGCGTTCATCTGTATGAAGAGCTGATTGAGGCGCTGGCAAGTAGCCTGGGCAGCGATAAGGTAGAAGTGATTTACTGAGGATGTTGATAGATCCGGGTAGTCTTATACCCGGACAGGGATGCAAATACAGCTTGTTTCAGTTCCCGTTACCGTGAATATACTCAATGTACACCCATAACATCATGAGTATGAACAATACCAGCGAGAGCGTGATGCGCATGGTGAGTGATTTGACCATGCGGGTGCTGTCGCCTTGATCCTTCATCATGAAATAAAACGCGGAACCCAGGCTGTACAGGATGGAGAGTAAAAGTAGAATGGCTAATATTTTCAAGAGTTCTCCTGATGGGTGGAAGACAATGTTTACTGCTTTTTTGTTGCTGTGTGGAAATCGTAGTGGATAACGGCCGATAGCACCCGAAGTGCCTACTAACAACCAGCTCCGTTTTTTATTCTAACTGATAACAGTCCACTGTGAATCATCCTGATATTGAATTTCCACCAGCAATTTTCCTGATGGGGCCCACAGCCAGTGGAAAATCTGCCATGGCTCTGGAGATTGCGAGACGTTTCCCGGTGGAAATCATCGCTGTCGATTCAGCTCAGGTTTACCGGTATATGGATATTGGTAGTGCCAAGCCGGATAAATCAACTCAAGCGGAAATTCCTCATCATCTAATTGATTTGATCAATCCGGATGAAAGCTATTCTGCCGCACGTTTCAGGGAGGATGCTCTTTTGTTAATGCATAAAATTACAGCGCACGGCAAAGTGCCATTGCTGGTTGGGGGTACGATGCTGTATTTCAAAGTGTTGCGGCAGGGGCTTGCTATGCTGCCTGCGGCAGACGATGCCATGCGCGAAGAGCTGGAACAGCTGGCTCTCAAGCAGGGGTGGCCTGCTATGCATGCTGTTTTAAGCCAGCTTGACCCCGTAACGGCAGGTCGTATTCAACCGAATGACAGTCAGCGGATACAGCGTGCACTGGAGGTCTGCTATCTGACTGGAAAACCTATGTCGGAAATGCTAGAGCAGCAGCAAAATACCAGTTTTCCATTTCGTGTTTTCAATATTGCTTTGCTTCCAAGCGAGCGCGGTGTGTTGCATGAACATATCAGTCAGCGGTTTTCGGTCATGCTGGAAGCTGGTTTGGTCGATGAGGTACGCACGATTCGCGAACAATTCAATGTCAGTGGCGATATGCCTTCAATGCGGTGTGTGGGATACCGTCAGGTTTGCATGTATCTGGATAATGAAATTGACCTGGAAAGAATGCGGGAAATGGGCGTCTTTGCGACCAGACAATTGGCCAAACGTCAGTTGACTTGGTTGAGATCGATGAATGAACTGCGGGTATTCGATTGTCTGGATGAGCAATTGAGCAGCCAGATTCTCAGATTTATTCAGGAGAAACGTATATTTTCCTGATGTGTTGTTCGCTTATATGACCCGAATTCTCGTTCCAGGTGCGGCGGTGGTATAACACGAAAAGGCTGTTGCGCTAAAAAACCGCATCAATAACTATTAGTGCGGTGTGGTGATGTGAAATTAATACTATTTACGCCAAGCTATGATGGCGTCCCCAAGGGGATTCGAACCCCTGTACTCACCGTGAAAGGGTGATGTCCTAGGCCTCTAGACGATGGGGACCAAGGTGAAAGGTGATGCTGAATGCTGGTGGAGATAAGCGGGATCGAACCGCTGACCTCTTGCATGCCATGCAAGCGCTCTCCCAGCTGAGCTATACCCCCGATCAAAACAAGTCGGCAATTATACTGACGGGACTACCCATTGTAAAGTAGCAGTGCACGTGGTTTCCGGTTTTACGTATTACTTTTTGTGAATGCTAAAAAAGGGGAGGGCTGTCTGTACGTCAGTTTGTCATCTGATTTTTTTTGAGTAGTTGATTTTTCTTGCTGATCTATAACAAGATCGGGGCCTGCGGAAAGGGATATTTACTGCCAAGGGGTCTCTGAAAAACGGCCTGTGTTGTTATTTTTGCGTTAAAAATCGACTCAAAATGCTTACTTATTACGTATAAACTCCGTTTTTTACTCAGCGCTAGCGCCTTGCCTTGCGGGCCAGCCTTGTGGCTGTTCGCTACATTTTACTTACGCCTCTAATTTCTTGCCTTGAACTGACTGCCTCGCTGATGTTTTTCAGAGGTTTCCTAATAATTCTGGCCACGTGGCTTGATTCCCAGTGTTTTGATTTTCCGGTAAAGGTGTGTGCGTTCCAGGCCAGCACGCTCGGCAACCCGGGTCATGTTGCCGCCTTCCTGTTCGATCAGCTTTTCAAAATAATTTTTCTCGAAAATATCTCTGGCCTCACGCAACGATATATTGAGTGGGATATCTGAAACGACAGAAACGGCCTCCCGTGAGGAAAAAATTAGTGCCTGCTGCACGGCATCCACAGAAATTTCATTGCCCGTACAGGTTAGAGAGAGCGAATGAACGATACTTGTCAGCTGTGCAAGATTTCCCGGCCAGTCATAATTTCTTAATGCATTCAGTGCTGCTGTGCTGAAGTGCATAAGTGAAATTTCTCCCGACTCAATCCAGCCCGAGAGCAATTGGTTGGCCATTTCCGGCACATCCTCGCGGTGAGCTCGCAAAGGTGGAACGGTAATGCAGAGGTGGCTCAATATTTCAAATAATTTTGGGTGATAAATACCCTGTGCTGTGAGTTCTGCCAGAGGGCGCGTCGTGGCGCAAACCAGTCGGACACCGTATTGTTCCAGTTTTCCGAGTAGAAGTAGCAACCCTTTTTGTTCCAGTTTGCTCAGGTCGCCGATTTCTCCCAGAAAAAGTAATCCTCCTCTGGCCTGTTCCAGTTGAGCCAGAGGGCTATCAGCAAGGAAGGAGCAGGATTCTGGAGCAACCCAGGCGGTGTTGGGACGATGCAGAAACCGGGCGCAGTGTTCAACACCGACACCAGGTTCTCCTGTTAGCAAAACAGGAATTTTGAGGTTTTCCACCTGTTCGAGTTTTTTTCTGAGATCGGTAATCAGTCCGCTGTGTCCCAGGTTGGACAGGGAGAGTGTGGAGGAGGATTTTTGCTGCTTGCCGCCGCGCATGACTTGCCCAACGGTATTGAGTAGTTTCTGCAGTGGGATCGGTTTTTCCAGATAGCCAACCGCACCGACACGCGTGGCCTCTACTGCTGTATCAATTGTGCCGTGTCCGGACATCATGACTACAGGCATAGTGAGAAGGCCATTATTCGACCAGTCTTTCAGGAGCGTAATACCATCCGTATCTGGCATCCAGATATCCAGCAATACCAAATCGGGACGGGTCTGACTGCGATAATTTCTTGCCTGTTCCGCATTCTCTGCCAAAGCTACGTTATAGCCTTCATCTCCCAGTATTTCAGATAATAATTCTCGAATTCCCAGTTCATCATCTACTACGAGAATAGTGTTATTAGTCATATGATCCTTACCTTTGTAAAACGGAAGTGCAAGAATTTTGAGTGCTGAAACGAGTATATTCGCCCGTGAAGTTTTGCCACTTGAAACTAGCGGGTTTTGTTATTGATTGCCAAGCGCGTGTGACAGAGAAATGACGTTATTATTGTGCCTTTCCTGTTTTCTGCATGCAAAATTTTCTGGTCAGGCAAGCAGATTTTCTGCCGTGTCATGATATTTGAATAATTTGGTTCTCAAATCGGGGTGGATTGAGTCGCAGTTTGTGCGTTATTGCCGGATAAAGCGGGCAAAGTAATCGAGATCTGGGCACCATGGGGCTGAATGTTTTGTATTTTGATTGTGCCCCCGTGTTCATCCACAATTTTCTTGACAATCGGCAGTCCTAAGCCTGTTCCCTTTTGCTTGGTAGTAACGTAGGGTTCAAATGCATGTGCTTTGACCTGTTCCGGGAATCCTTTGCCATTGTCAGTCACATTTAATTCGATGCCATTGTTCGCCGCTCTGGTCTGCACAGTGATTCTGGCGTCTTCTGTATTCACCAGAGCATCCTGTGCATTTTGCAGCAGATTGTGGATGATCTGACGAAGTCTGGCCGGATCTCCCCGGACTTGCGGAATATCTCCCGCCAGTTGCAGGGTAATGGGAGGGTGCGGAGATTCGCTTCCAGTGTTGTCGCTTGCCTGGTAAAGCGCCAGAACTTCCTGCACCAGTCGATTGATGTCCAGCTGGCACAATTCCAGTTCGGGAACACGCGCGTATTCGCGAAATTCATTCACCATTCTTTTCAGGGCTTCAACCTGGCTGACAATGGTTTCAGTGGACCTCTTCAGTATTTTGACGTCCGGTTCATCAAGTTTGTTTACCAGTTTGTGTTGCAGGCGTTCGGCAGATAACTGGATCGGCGTCAGCGGATTCTTGATTTCGTGAGCCAGTCGTCGTGCGACTTCTCCCCAGGCTACGGTGCGTTGTACCTGCAACAGGCTGGTGATGTCATCGAATACCACCACACCGCCACCGCCGGATGTCTGGGGTAGGCGGGAGCCGCGCAGAAGCAGGACCTGTTCCTTGTCTGCTGTGAAATGCAATACCTGGCGTTGCCATTCACCCGCTTCCCCGGTATTGAATCCACTTCTTATTTCGCCAGCCAGTAGTTTCAACCCGGATTCCTGTTCGGCACATTCTTCCACGGTTAATCCTGCAAAACGCATCAATGGGATCTGCAGGATCTGTTCGGCACTTTGGTTGACAGCACGTATTCTCAATGATTGGTCAAAGACGATCACACCCGATGACAGGTTGGCCAGAATGTTTTCCAGATAAGCTCGTGCATTCTCGACTTCCTGCTGGTTTTGCTGGGCTATTTGGCGTGCCACAGCCAGTTGCTCGGTCATGAGATTGAATGATTCCGTCAGTGCACCGAATTCATCGGTACTGTGTATCTGGTGCCGATGGCTGAAATCTCCCTGTGCCACCGCCCGTGTGCCTTCAGCCAGTAACCCCAGTGGTGCGCTCAGTTTTTCGCTGATTACAAAAGCACTGGCGAGCGCAGAAAACAAGGCGAGCAGCAAGGCCAGGGTGAGTGTGACGCTATATAGCCGTGTCAGCCCCTGACGGGATAGCATCAATTCCTGATAATCGCTGAATCCGGCTTGTACGATTTCTGCATTATGTGCGATGGATTCCGGTACACGTTGCAGCACCTGCAATACCCGGATATCTTCTTCGGCACTGAGCACGTTGACGGGAACAAGGACACGCAGATAGAGCGTGTTGTTGGCAAGTGTCTCAACTGCGCTGTAATTCTTCTGCATGCGGATATGCCGCATAGCTTCCGTATTGGGAATTTCGGGAAATAATGCAGCATCATCCAGGCCGGTAAAGGCAATGACCTTTCCTTCCTGATTGAACAGGGTGGCTTCCTGTATTTGTGATTGAATCAGGAGCTGATTTAGAACTGTCAGGGGAAATGTAGCCGGTTCGGCCAGATTAAGCGCGGCAGCCTGTGCTTTTTTCTGCAATTCTTCCAGGAGATTATCCAGTATCGTCTGGCCAAGCGTGAGTCCACCTTCCAGCGCTCGATCCACTTTGACATCGAACCAGGATTCGATGCTTTTCTCCAGGAACTGTACCGAGATGCTGTAAATAAGCGCGCCTGGAAGAATGGCCATCAATGAAAACACGATCAATAGCCGGAGCGCCAGTCTGGAGCCAAACTGTCCGGTCTTGAGGCGGCGGCGCAACCGTCCGAGCAGAAATCCTGTGATCCCGATCAGAAGTACCAGAAAAACGGTAATGCTGACAATCAGCCAGCGGTAATGACGCTCAAAAAATTCGGTATTGGCTCCGGATGAGGCCAGCAAATACAGCATCACGGTACTTAACCCGGCCACCACCAGAATGACATATTTCATGGATTAGCCGATCCGCGAAGATCAGATTTATTCCCGGCTTCAGCTGCAGGAGGGAACTTGATCTGCCAGATTTTTTTCTCGGAACTGAGATTCCAGTCCTCGGAATCAAGCCATTCCAGTTGAAAGGGCTTGGATAGGCGTGAAATATCCAGCCAGATTTGTAGAACGGCCGTATAAGTGGAATCGGGCAGCAGCGGTTTGTTTTCCCTGATCAGCAGATCCGGCTGATGTCCAAGTGCTGCCAAGGCTGCCTTGAGTGTGGGGAAGCTGCGGGATTGGCCGCGCTGAACCAGCCGGTATTGCCGGGTCAGTGCCTGGTAGCTGAGTTCGATTCTTTCCTTGGAGCGCGCAATTTCTTCATCTAGCCAGTACCAGCGTGGCTTCATGATCAAAAGCCGTGTGACGAAATAGAGATTCACTCCGTTCCTTAGCGCCCGTTTCATCGTTTTGCTCAGCACAAAATCAGCTTCGACATCAATACGGAAACTGTCGCTGAATTTTTTGACACGGAAGGAATCGATCTCGATCCGGCCTTTTTCCGCTGCAATGGGGGTTGATGAAAACAGCGCAATCAACAGCAAAAATACCAGATTGAGCCAAGGGCGACTGATGGTGGCTGTCATGTCAATTTTTCTGGAATAGGGCGTAAAAGAAGCCATCGTGATTGATTTTCGGCAGTAATTGCCCATTGTGCATTGCTTCATGGAAACAAGGCAGCCTGCTGGCATCATTGTGCATCGTGAGAAATCTATCCACTACCGTATCGTTTTCTTCCTTGAATATGGAACAGGTGACATATAAAAATTTTCCTCCGCGCTGCAGCAATGGCCACAGTGCATTCAATATGGCTATCTGTGTCTGTGCGAAGTGATGAATATCTCCAGATCTTCTGAGCCATTTGATATCGGGATGACGCCTGACTACACCCGAAGCCGAACACGGCACATCGGCCAGTATCCGATCGTACAATTGGCCATCCCACCATTGGGCTGGCTGGGTTGCATCGCCACAAGCCAGGTGGTAACTCGTTATCCGCAGACGGGAGAAATTTTCTTTCAACCGGTTGAGCCGGTCTTCATGCTTGTCCAGCACGGTCAAATCAATGTCTTCTGCCAGTTCGATCAGGTGGGTGCTTTTGCCACCCGGCGCAGCGCAGGCATCCAGCACACGCATTCCAGATCCGGCATCCAGCAGAGGGGCGGCAAGTTGTGCGCCGGCATCCTGTACGGTGACCCATCCTTCAGAAAATCCCGGCAGTTTTTCCACAGCAACCGGTTTTGCAAGCCGCAAGGCATTTCCCCATAACCAGGCGGATTCAATGTTGTGTGCTGCGAGCATGGTCTGATACTGGCTGATTGAAGCCAGTTGCGGGTTGATGCGTAAAATCATCGCCGGGTGTTCGTTACCCGCAAACAGGATAGCTTCGTAGTTTTGAGGGTATTGCTGACGTAATTTATCGATCCACCACTGTGGGTAGGAGTAGCGTGCAACATCATCGTCGGTTTTGATCTGATCCAGCAGCTGGACACGCTGGCGCATGAAGTTGCGTAATACAGCATTAACCATGCCTGATATAGCAGGGTTGCGCGTGATTTTCCGGGAGGATGAAACTGCGTGATCAACAATGGCATGTGCCGGTGCCTGACTATAACAAAGCTGGTACAGACCGGCGACCAACAGATAATAAAGTGGTTTGTTTTGTACCGGTTTGTTCAGTAATTTGCGAAGAATGGCTTCAAGCTGTCCGTAATGGCGGAGCACGCCATAGCTAATATCCTGAATGGCGCCACGTTGCTGGGGTGAAAGGCGGGGGTGAGCCTGCCAGAGCGAGCGTAATATTTCTGTCAGATTGGCACCGGCTAACACTTCTCCAATCACCTGCACGGCCAGTAGTTGAACTTCGATCATGTTTGGCCGCTGTCCTGGTTGTTCTGATGATCCAGTTCCATTTTATGGAAGCGTTCCCCTGGCTGCAGCGGTGTTCCTGCCAGAAATTGTGCTGCGGTCAGTTTTTTGCCGCCTGCTTTTTGCAGTATGTTGATGGATAAAGCACCGTGGCCGCATGCAACCATAATTCCATTGGGGTCTGCAGCGATGATTTCCCCGGGAGAATGCTTCTCTGCCCGGTTGACAATACTGGCCTGCCATAATTTGACCGGATTTCCATGCAGGCAGGTAGATGCACCGGGATGCGGATTGTAGGTCCGGATCATGCGATTGATATGCGCTGCGTCGTGTGTCCAGTCGATTTCGGCATCGGCTTTCCGGATTTTGGCGGCATAACAGGCTTCTGCATCATGTTGTGGTGTGGCGATCAGCCGGCCTTGCTCCAGCAATAACAATGCTTCGACAATACATTCGCCACCCAGATCGGCCAGTTTGTCATGCAGCGTGCCTGTAGTGTCATGCGGCTCAATGGTAAATGCACGTTTCAGCAGGATTGCGCCGGTATCAAGTCCCTGATCCATCTGCATGATGGTAATACCGGTTTTGGCATCACCTTCCAGCAGGGCTCGCTGGATAGGGGCCGCACCACGCCAGCGCGGCAGCAGCGAGGCATGGATATTGATGCAGCCGTGGCGGGGAATACGTAATACAGCTTCGGGCAGCAGCAACCCATACGCTGCGACGATCATGACATCCGGTTCGAGTGTTGCAAGTTGTGCCTGTATGTCTGGTGACTTGAGTGCTTCCGGCTGGAGTAGTGGAATACTGTATTGTTGAGCCAGTATTTTGACCGGGCTGGCTTGCATTTTCATGCCTCGCCCGGCAGGGCGGTCTGGCTGAGTCAGAGCGAGAATGATGTTGAATCCTGCTTTTTGCAGAGCTTCCAGTGCCTTGGCTGCGAAAACAGGAGTGCCAGCAAAAATGATTTTCATGCGTGAATGTGCTCGCCGGAATGAAGGGGGATTACCGAAGAATAAACACAGGTTGTATCTGGTTCAGGCAGTTTGTCTGCGTGCCTGTTTCTTTAGCTTGCTCAGGATGCGGGATTGTTTGAAAGGTGACAAATACTCAACAAATACCTTGCCCATGAGATGATCCATTTCGTGCTGAATGCAGATCGCCAGCAGCCCGGTTGCATTCATTTCAAAGGATTTTCCCTCGAGATTGGTTGCCTGAATGGTGATTTGCTCGGCACGGGTAACCTTGTCAAAAATATCCGGTACAGAGAGGCAACCTTCCTGGGCCTCTGTTTTTCCATGGCTGGCGATGATTTTCGGGTTGATCAGCACCAGTAGTTCATCCCGGGTTTCGGAAATATCAATCACGATTATTCGCTGGTGAACATCAACCTGGGTGGCCGCCAGCCCGATGCCCGGAGCAGCGTACATGGTTTCGGCCATATCTTTGACTAGAGTGCGTATTTCCTGGGTGATGGCGGGCACTTCGGCTGCAACCTTGTGCAGTCGTTCATCGGGGTAGCGGAGTATATTCAGAATTGACATAACAAATTTGCATAATTCGGATATTAGAGCTCAGGAGAGTGGTTTTATCATTGCGCACCGGCCTGTTTTTTTCTGACCCACTTGGGGTACTTTGATGGAGATGAATAATCTTTATGCGCACTTTGACAATTATATCCGCGATTTTGTTTACCAGCCTGCTTTCTGGGTTGTCTCTGGCGGCGAATGAAATAACACTGCGGGATGACGCGCCAGATCATTATCAGGTTGTTCCGGGCGATACCCTTTGGGGAATTTCCTCCCGTTTCCTCAAGGAGCCTTGGCGCTGGCCGGAGATTTGGCAGCTGAATCGGGAGCAAATCCGGAATCCGCACCGTATCTACCCAGGTGATGTCATTGTTGTGGAAAATACCTTATATGGTAAGCGCCTGAGAATGGCGGGCGAAAAAGGTACAGTCAGACTCTCTCCCAGGATTCACACCGAAGAATCTGCTCTAAAAGCGATTCCCAATATTCCAGCTGAAAAGATCGAGCCTTTTTTAAGCCAGCCGCTGGTAATCGAAAAAGGCGAATTGGAGAAAGCGCCTGTGATACTCGGTGCCAGCGATGAACGGGTGATTTTAAGCCCCGGGGACAAGATATATGTGGGTGATCTGCCTGTTGACCAAGGTGTGATCTGGCAGGTATTCCGCAACGGGAAAGCGCTGATTGACCCGGATCACAATAATCGCATCCTCGGTTACGAAGCTGTTTATCTGGGCACAGTTGAAATCACGAATTTTGCAGCGATCAGTACAGCAAGGATTGTCCGGTCTGCGCAGGAAATCTTGAAAGGAGACCGGCTGTTACCCCTTTCGGCCACAAGAATTGATGATTACTTGCCACATGCGCCTGATTTTTCGCTAACAGCCCGAATTATCTCCGTTTATGGTGGGGTGAGCGAAATTGGTGAAAATATGATTGTGACGCTCAACCAGGGGAGAGATAACGGGATTGAGCCGGGACATGTACTTGCAGTTTTTCGCGAACATGGCGTGCGCTTGCATGAAGGGAAGAAAATTGGTTTGCCGGATGAACGGATAGGTCTAATGCTCGTTTTTCGTGTGTTTGATCATGTTTCTTATGCGCTGATAATGCAGAGTTCCCAGACAATCAAGGTGATGGATGCAGTGAAAACACCCTGACAGAGGAGGGCAAAGTTACTATACTCATCCCTTTGTTTATATTGAATACAGCCGTGCACTGCATAAGTGTACGGCTGTTGGTTATTAGGGAGCCACTGATTAAATCCTCCATGAGCCGCATTGCAGAAAGAATCGTAATGATCGCAAGAGGTGCGACGAAGGTTGTAACTGTTCTGCGATACCGGGGAGTGCGACACAGCGAGTGCATGATTTTTCCGCAACTCCTTTGGAGTACTGGTTTTGCTGAAGAACTGCGGCGTTGGGCCTGTTGTGAAAGAGTTAGATTCACTGCTTCACTTGTCTTGTATTCCATCTCATCTCATCCGCAAAACACAGTGTGCTGCCATGTGGGATTTGATCAGAAATTCTCTGTATGAATTCTCCCATTATGCAGATGAATCAGGATATTGAGTCTTGGCTGCGTCTTGGTTTGACGGAAGGAGTAGGTGCGGGGGCTCTGCGCCGGTTGCTGGTTGCATTTGGTGATCCGGCGGAGGTGCTTGCAGCCAGCCAGCTGGCGCTTGAAGGCGTCGTGAAAAAAACAGTGGCCGCTGGTATTTTTCAGCGCAAAGTTGATGAGGAGAAGCTTGCCAGGACGCTGAAATGGCTGGAAGACCCGCTTAATTCGTTAATTACACTGGCAGATCCGGATTATCCGGAATTGTTGCTTAATATAACCGATCCCCCCCCCTTACTTTATTTCAAAGGCCAGCGCCAGTTGCTGGCCAGGCCAGCTATGGCTATCGTCGGTAGTCGCAATGCCACGCCCCAAGGATTGGCAAATGCCGATGCGTTTGCCGAAGCTGCCAGCAATGCTGGATTTTGTGTTGTTAGCGGCCTGGCACAGGGGATTGATACCGCAGCTCATCAGGGAGGTTTGCGCGGCATATCTTCCAGTATGGCGATTGTTGGAACCGGGCTTGATCTTGTCTACCCATCCAAAAATCATGAGCTTGCCCATAAGCTGGCGAATGAAGGTGGATTGATTTCGGAATTTCCGCTGGGAACGCCGGCCATGAGCCGAAATTTTCCGCGCAGAAATCGTATTATCAGCGGGGTGTGTCATGCTTGTCTGGTTGTAGAGGCAACACTGCATAGCGGATCGCTTATTACTGCCAGGCTGGCTCTGGAGCAGGGGCGTGAAGTGATGGCCATTCCCGGATCCATTCATTCTCCCTTGTCCAAGGGATGTCATGCATTGATCAAGCAAGGCGCAAAATTGGTTGAGAGCATCCAGGATATTCTGGATGAATTGCATTACCCATCGGTACAACCTTCTGTGGGTGCATCAGACCGTGATAACGGAAAAAATGAGGTAGAAAATATTATTACTGGGGATGATGCCGGGTTGCTGCCGTATTTTGGCTACGATTCGATTGATATGGATACCCTTTGCCTGCGTAGCGGCTTGACGGTTGAGGCTGTATCCGCCATGCTATTGAACTTGGAGCTGGAGGGCTTGATTGGCAGCCTTCCTGGGGGGAAGTATCAGCGTATTCGGTAATTTATGCTGCATCTAACGGATACAATACTTTTCTCCTGTTTTAGAAGCCTTGGTTTTTATAGTGGTTCTGACCTGGAGCCACAGAGCTGAAATTATGTTTGATATCCTCGTATATTTGTTTGAAAACTATTTCGATGCTGGAAATTGTCCGGACTCTGCCACATTGACCCGAAAACTGACGATGGCAGGTTTTGATGACGAGGAAATTACATTGGCACTGGACTGGTTGTCCGACCTTTCCCATCACGGTGAAGAAGGTTATCCGGACGAATTGGCGAAAAGTAATTCAATGCGCTTTTTTACGGATGAAGAGATGGAGATCATTGATACGGAAGGGCACGGATTCATTCTGTTTCTTGAGCAGGCGGGTGTTGTCAACCCATTGCAGCGTGAAATACTGATTGATCGGGTTATCCGTATGGACGATAGTGATACATCCAGTATCGAGAAAATAAAATTGGTTGTGCTGTTTGATCTCTGGATCCGCAACCAGCTGACTGATCGTGGTGTTGTCGAAGGATTATTCGTAGTGGGTGATTCCCTTCAGCGACATTGATTCTCTGCAGATATTCCCTCCAGACTTATTGATAATGGATAGCCCGGCAAGCCGGACAATTTGATGGGCAGGAACGGCCTGCAACTCTGCTGGCCGTTTATTGCGTCCGCAGTAATATGAATACTTTATGAGTAAAAAACTAATCATTGCTGAAAAGCCTTCTGTTGCAAATGATATTGCACGGACCTTGGGGGGATTTACCAAGCAGGGGGACTATTTTGAGAGTGATGAATTTGTTTTGTCGTCAGCCATTGGCCATTTACTGGAGTTGATCGTCCCTGAAGAGTATGAGGTCAAGCGGGGGAAGTGGAGTTTTAATCATTTGCCTGTTATTCCTCCGCGTTTTGACCTTGCACCACTCGAAAAAACAGCTGATCGCCTGAAATTGCTTGGCAAGTTGATCAAACGCAAGGATGTGGATACGTTGATCAATGCCTGTGATGCGGGGCGAGAGGGGGAGCTGATTTTTCGCCATATCGTACGTCATGCGGATAGCAAGAAGCCTATTAAGCGTTTGTGGCTGCAGTCCATGACACCCGCAGCGATACGTGATGCGTTTGCCAATTTACTGGAAGATGCAGAAGTGCAACCACTGGCGGATGCGGCGGTAAGCCGGTCTGAAGCTGACTGGCTGGTTGGAATCAACGGGACACGTGTCATGACCGCATTCAACTCGCAGGAAGGTGGTTTCCATAAAACCACGGTTGGGCGGGTGCAGACACCCACTCTAGCCATATTGGTTGAGCGGGAAGAGGCGATCAAAAAATTTGTGCCTCGGGATTACTGGGAAATACATGCCACTTTTCAGGCTGAGGGCGGTTGCTACAAAGGAAAGTGGTTTGATGAAGATTTTAGAAAACGCAAGGATGAATCTGAAGCCCGAGCTGACCGGATTTGGGAACTGGCGAAAGCCGAAGTCATCCGGGATAAGTGTGATGGACACACCGGTGTGGTTTCGGAAGAGAGCAAGCCTGCCAAAGAAACTTGTCCACTACTCTACGACCTCACCAGCCTTCAGCGCGATGCCAATAGCCGTTTCGGTTTTTCTGCCAAGACGACATTGGGGTTGGCGCAGGCTCTGTATGAAAAACATAAGGTGCTGACTTATCCTCGTACAGATTCACGCGCACTTCCAGAGGATTATCCGGCGATTGTCAAAGATACACTGCAGGCGTTGAAGAGTTCGCGTTACGATCCGTTTGCTAGTCAAATTCTGGAATCGGATTGGGTGAAGCCGAATAAACGGATTTTCAATAATGCCAAGGTTTCAGATCACTTTGCCATCATACCGACCGCGCTCGTACCCAAGAAACTGAATGAAGCAGAAGAAAAACTCTATGATTTAGTAGCCAAGCGGTTTCTGGCAATCTTTTTCCCGGCAGCAGAATTTCTGATTACCACACGTATTACGTGCGTGGAGGACGAGCCCTTTAAAACGGAAGGCAAGGTACTGGTTCATGCTGGTTGGCAGGCTGTTTATGGCAAGGTGGATTCTGCCCGGGGGCAGGAGGAAGAATCAGCCCTTGTAGCGGTCGCGCCCGGAGAAGTAGTGCAAGTACAAGAAATGGTGGTAACTGCCAATCAGACACGCCCCCCCGTCAGATATAACGAATCCACCTTACTTTCCGCGATGGAGGGTGCAGGAAAACTGGTGGAGGATGAGGAGCTGCGTGCAGCCATGAATACCAAGGGATTGGGTACCCCTGCCACACGTGCTGCCATCATAGAGGGATTGATTCACGAAAATTATGTTGAGCGTTCAGGTAGGGATTTGCAACCAACGGCCAAGGCATTTTCTCTGGTGACCTTGTTACGCGGACTTAAGGTTCCGGAGCTGATTTCGCCCGAACTGACGGGGGACTGGGAATTCAAACTGCGCCAGATTGAACAAGGTCAGCTCAAGCGTGATGTTTTCATGGAGAAAATAGCTGCGATGACGCGCCATATCGTCGAGCAAGCCAAAATGCACCGGGATAAAACTATTGATGGAGATTTTGCAACACTCCAGGTGCCCTGTCCTGGGTGTGGCGGTGTGGTAAAGGAAACGTATAAAAAATTCCAGTGCCAGCAGTGTGATTTCGCTTTATGGAAAATTTTGGCGGGTCGGCAATTCGAAGTGGGAGAAATGGAAACGCTGATTTCTACGCGGGAAGTTGGGCCTTTGTCAGGTTTTCGCAGCAAGATGGGGCGGGCTTTCAACGCTATTATCAGACTGACGGATGACTACGAAATGAAGTTTGATTTTGGTAATGAAGCTGACCAGGAGCAGGAGGAGGTTGATTTTTCAGGGCAGCAGGCACTTGGAAAATGTCCGCAATGTGGCCATTCTGTTTACGAACATAAATTGTTTTATGTATGTGAGAAAGCTGTCGGTGCGGGTTCGGCTTGTCGTTTCAGAACAGGAAAAATTATTTTGAACCGTACGATCGAACCGGAGCAGGTATTCAAATTGCTTGAAGCGGGTAGAACGGATCTGTTGGCTGGGTTTATTTCCAAAAAAGGACGGCCATTTTCAGCTTATTTGGTGGTGGGGCCGGAAGGTAAAATCGGATTCGAGTTCGAACAGAAGAAAACAAAGGGTAAACAGGCAGATACTGTTCCGGAAACCGGGAAAGCTGCTTCTTGATCAGACTGGCAGTGTTCTTTCATATTTCCGGAATAGTAATCGGATTAGGCATAGACGTAAATAATGTAGCGCACGATGCCTGAAACAGCGGTGATGAGAACGGATAAGCTGCCAATCAGCGCAATTCCTTCAACGATGAAGAAAGTTAACGCCTCGCCAAGGGTTTTGTATTCTATTTCTCCGGCTTCATTGCGCCTCTTGTCTTTGCGAACCTTTGTCCAGTAAATAATCATGAAAGCGACCGGAAGGGCAAGAATCGAATAAAACAGGGTCATTATCGGAGCAGTATCTTCCATCAGTTAACCTCATTGAATATAAAAATGATGCGTAAAAAGGGAGACATTGTATTTGATCTGGGGCGGCTTTAGTAGACGGTTGCGATAATGTTAAAGCATCAACGGAAAAACATGCCGGGTAATGATCACAGTGGCTTTGCAAGTATGGCCGTAGCCAAAATCCCTTTATTATTAAATTATTATCAAATAACGTGAAAAAATCAGTTTTCCGGTCGAGTCGCTGGTTAAATATCCATTTTTTTATGCACATAGGGTTATTGACTAATGCAGTGGCTTGATCTGCCGCATGTACATCGTGCGCAAGGCAGCGTGTGTCTGCCGGGCTCAAAAAGTATTTCCAACCGGATTCTTTTGCTATCAGCACTGGCCAAAGGCACTACAACCGTCAGTAGCTTGCTGGAATCTGATGATACCGAGCGGATGTTGAATGCGTTGCAGCAGCTTGGGGTGAGTGTTTTTCGAGCAGAGGATGGAAGTTTTTTGGTAACGGGGTGTAACGGAAAATTTCCAGCAAAAGAGGCCGAGTTGTTTCTCGGTAACGCGGGGACAGCTTTTCGCCCGTTGACGGCTGTGCTGGCGCTGATGCAGGGCCATTACCGTCTGTCTGGTGTGCCGCGAATGCATGAACGCCCTATCGGGGATCTGGTGGATGCATTAACGCAGATTGGTGCTGAAATTACCTATCTTGGACAGCAGGGTTTTCCGCCTTTGGAGATACATCCGGCTGTCATCCACCCCGGTGCTATTTATATCAATGGAAATATCTCAAGTCAGTTTCTCAGCGGTTTGCTGATGGCATTGCCTCTAACAGGTGAGCCTGCTTCTATCATTGTCAATGGCACACTGATTTCACAGCCTTATGTTGCTCTTACCATTGCGCAAATGGCGCGTTTTGGCGTGCAAGTGAAGCAGGAAGGCTGGCAATCTTTTGCCTTGGCTGGAGGCCAGATTTATCGCAGTCCGGGGAAAATCACCGTTGAAGGGGATGCTTCTTCTGCATCTTATTTTCTTGCAGCCGGTGCGATTTCAGGTGGTCCGGTACGTGTTGAGGGTGTCGGGAGTGAGAGTTGTCAGGGAGATGTTCGTTTTGTTGAAGCGCTTGAAGCAATGGGTGCAAATATCAGAATGGGGAGTGACTGGGTGGAATCGAGTGCTCCTGTCAGCAGAATCTTGAAGGCAATTGATTTTGACTGTAACCATATTCCTGATGCGGCCATGACACTGGCAACAACAGCCCTGTTTGCACAAGGTACTACCACGCTCAGAAATATTGCGAGCTGGCGAGTCAAGGAAACAGACCGGATTACAGCGATGTCCACCGAGTTGCGTAAATTAGGCGCTAGCGTAGAGGCGGGAGAGGATTTTCTGCGGATTACTCCGCCAGATAAGCAGCTGAGTGATAACGCCATTATCAATACTTACGATGATCATAGGATGGCAATGTGCTTCTCCCTGGTATCATTCGGCGCGCCGGTGCGTATTAATGATCCGGGGTGTGTGGCCAAAACATTTCCTGATTATTTTGAGAAATTTGCGTCAATTACGCATGCCTGATTCGCAAAAACCAGCCGGTATTTATAAAAACATAAACAATATCAAGCATTCCGCATGGGGATTAACAAACCTCGACGGTGTTGATCGGGGAGAATAAATTTTGGATAAACAGGATGTGCCGGTAATTACACTGGATGGCCCTTCGGCATCGGGAAAAGGCACAATTGCCAGGCTTGTGGCACAAGCGCTTGGATTTCATTATCTTGATAGTGGCGCCCTTTATCGTCTGGTGGCACTGGCAGCCATGAAGCGCAATATTGATGCCAGTGATGAACAAAGTGTTGTGGATATTGCCCGGCAATTAAACGCGGGGTTCCGGGGTGGATCCATTTGGCTGGATGGGGAGGATGTGAGTGACGATGTGCGTACAGAAGCATGTGGAGAATACGCTTCCAGAATTGCGCGTTATCCAGCGCTTAGAATCGAGTTGCTGGAGCGCCAGCGTAATTTTCGTAAATTGCCAGGATTAATCGCGGATGGGCGGGATATGGGTTCAGTAATTTTTCCTGACGCCACGCTTAAAATCTATCTGACGGCAAGCGAGGAGGAGCGCGCTTCCAGACGACATAAGCAGTTGATGGAGAAGGGAATAAATGCTAATATCACCGACCTGATCCAAGCCCTTGGGGCGCGCGACGAGCGGGATAGTAACCGATCTTCCTCACCATTGCAGCAGAGTGAGGACGCGTGTCTACTGGATACGACCGGCCTTGGTATAGATCAGGTTGTCGCCAGAGTATTGGATATGTACGCCGAAGCTTGTAAAGCTTGAGTCAATTTGGATTTGGAATTTCCAAGTTGTTTTTTATTAATTAACTAACCTGTTCCCTCTTTTTACGAGGGGAATTGTTTACGATCGGGTATTTTTTAAATGACTATTGCAACTAATGTAGCGGGTTCCTCGGAAAATTTTGCTGAACTTTTCAATGAAAGCCTTTCGCATAAGGAAATGCGGGTAGGTGAAGTAATCACTGCTGAAATCATTCGTGTCGATCATAACGTTGTTGTGGTCAATGCAGGGCTTAAATCCGAGAGCTATATCCCGATTGAAGAATTCAAGAATGACAGGGGAGAGGTTGAAGCCCGTGAGGGTGATTTTGTGAGTGTGGCTATCGAAGCCCTTGAAAATGGATTTGGTGAAACACGTTTGTCAAGAGATAAAGCCAGGCGCCTGAATGCTTGGTATGAGCTTGAAGAAGCCATGGAAAATGGGAAAATTGTTGCTGGCATGGTCAATGGCAAGGTAAAAGGTGGATTGACAGCCACGATTAACGGCATTCGTGCCTTTTTGCCTGGTTCTCTGGTGGATATACGTCCAGTTAAGGACATGACACCTTATGAAAACAAGGAAATGGAATTCAAGGTGATCAAGCTTGATCGCAAACGTAATAACGTGGTTGTATCCAGACGGGCAGTGCTGGAAGAAACCCAGGGAGCGGATCGGGATGAATTACTGGCCAGTTTGCAGGACGGTGCAATTGTTCAGGGTATCGTCAAAAATATTACGGATTATGGCGCGTTTGTTGATCTGGGCGGAATAGACGGTTTGCTGCACATTACTGATCTTGCCTGGCGCCGCGTAAAACATCCAACCGAAGTGATCAACGTTGGCGATGAAGTGACTGCCAAGATTCTGAAGTTCGATCAGGAAAAAAATCGTGTTTCCCTGGGATTGAAACAATTGACGGAAGATCCGTGGATTGGCCTCTCAAGACGTTACCCACAAGGTACTCGCCTTTTTGGCAAAGTGACTAACATGACCGATTACGGCGCGTTTGTTGAAATTGAGCAAGGTATTGAGGGTTTGGTGCATGTTTCTGAAATGGACTGGACCAACAAAAATGTTTATCCATCCAAGATTGTGCAGCTGGGCGATGAAGTCGAGGTCATGATCCTTGAAATTGATGAGGATCGTCGTCGTATTTCGCTGGGAATGAAGCAATGCAAGCCAAATCCGTGGGAAGAATTCTCGCTGGGTCACGAGAAAGGTGAGAAAGTTACAGGACAGATCAAATCCATTACGGATTTTGGTTTGTTTATTGGCCTGCCTGGTAATATTGACGGTCTGGTGCATTTGTCTGATCTTTCCTGGAATCTGCCTGGCGAGAAAGCAATCGGCGAATTCAAGAAAGGCGATGAAGTCGAGGCGGTTGTATTGTCCATCGACGTGGAAAAAGAGCGCATTTCTTTAGGCATCAAACAACTGGAAGGTGATCCTTTCAATGTTTATGTTGCCTCGCATGATAAAAACAGTATCGTCAAGGGCATAGTCAAATCTGTTGATGCTAAAGGTGCCACTATTGCGCTGACTGACGAAATAGAGGGTTATTTGCGTGCCTCCGAACTTTCTCGGGATAAAATCGAAGATATTCGTTCCCGAGTTAATGAAGGAGACGAGATTGAGGCAATGATCATCAATATTGATCGCAAGAACAGAAGTATCAGTTTGTCTGTTAAAGCCAGGGTTCAGGAAGAAGAGGACAAAGCTGTCAAATCACTGGCTGCGGCACCAAGTCCAGCAAGCGCCGGCACAACTAACTTGGGCGCGTTACTCAAGGCCAAGATAGATAGCAAATCGTCAGAAGAATAAAGGCTGGTTATGACGAAGTCTGAACTGATTTCCCGGTTAGCGGAACGTTTTCCCCAGTTATTGGCAAAAGATGCTGAGCTGATCGTCAAGATTATTCTGGATGCAATGGCAACGAGTCTTTCCAGGGGAGAACGTATCGAGATTCGTGGATTTGGTAGTTTTGATCTGAATTACAGACCTTCGCGTATTGGCCGCAATCCCAAATCAGGCGAGAAGGTGCATGTGCCGGAGAAATACGTTCCGCACTTCAAAGCTGGAAAAAAAATGCGTGAGTTGATTGATTCTGGTACTAAACAACCCAAAGTGCTTGACCGGGTAATGAGTTAAGCGTGTTCTTTGTCAGTAATGGGCGGGAAGGTTTGTTATAAAAATCAATTTAACAGCCTCCCTGCCTTAATGCTGAGCAGGATTAGTTGGTTGTCTGTAACAGTTATCAGTGTGTTTTGATAAATCATTTTCATCTGTTTTGCTGTTCTGGGTGAATCCGGATGAAATATATGTCCTTATGACCCTGCTACGCCTGATCATTTTTTTGTTTCTACTTAGTGTTGCTGTCAAGAATTCCGAGATGGTAACAATACACTACTACCTGGGCCTGGAATGGGAAGTACCGTTGGTGGTAGTACTCCTTATCTGTTTTGCTGCGGGTACATTGTTTGGGTATTTGTCCTGCTTCATAAAAAGAATCTTTAAAAAATCCTGATATTTCAACGATATGAATGATCCACGTATCATTGTTGCGTTGGACTTTTCTGATCCTGATGTGGCCTTGAATTTTGCTGCCCAGCTGGATAGTGCACTTTGCCGAGTCAAAGTGGGTAAAGAGTTATTTACTCTGGCAGGGCCACAACTGGTCGAGAAATTGATGAAACTGGGTTTTGATATTTTTCTTGATCTGAAATTTCATGATATTCCCAACACGGTTGCAGCTGCTTGTCATGCTGCTTCAAGTTTGGGTGTATGGATGGTTAATGTACACGCGCTGGGGGGGAGCAAAATGCTGACTGCGGCCCGGCAGGCGCTGGAAGGAAAAAAAACCAGGCTCATTGCAGTGACGCTGCTTACCAGTCTGGCTCAGGATGATCTGACTGAGTTGGGCTTTATTGATACAGCTGAATCAATGGCCCAGCGGCTTGCATTGCTTACGCAGCGCTGTGGTCTGGATGGCGTGGTTTGTTCGGCATTGGAAGCAGCCCGCCTTAGAAAGGTAACCGGGGCAGATTTTTTATTGGTTACACCTGGCATTCGATCTGTTGATGATAGCAAGGATGATCAAGCCAGGATTGCTACACCCGCTATGGCCATACATAATGGTGCTAACTATCTCGTCATCGGCAGGCCAATCACTCGTTCACCCGATCCTCTGAAGGCACTTCAGCGCTTCAATGATGAAATCATGCTGGCTGTATAAGTCGGCAACCCGTTTGCTACTATCGTGTCGCTGGCAGATTTCTAGTTGATATTGCGAAAATCTTTCTCAACGCCCAATCATGACTGGCCAAGAGATTAGTGACCAGGATAGTTGTTCTGACGCTTCGTCTGGAAATTTTTACCTGTGTTCCAGCCGTAAAATCACGTTTGTGATTGATTTTGTTCAGAGTAAGCACAGCCATGCCAATCGCCCATAGGCAAAACCGCCGTATTCCCGTTTCGTGTGGTGGAATCAGGCAGGTGTAGGTCAGGGCATTTTGCAGATGAGATCTGGCAATACCGATCAGGATGCCCAATCCGGCATGAAAACCCTGATTGGAACAACCCGGTTGTAAATCACCCAGATCCAGCCCCTCTTTCAGGAAAACATCCCTTGGCAGCCAGCAAGCTCCCCGTTTTCTGTCTTCCCAGATATCTTTCAGAATATTGGTCATTTGCAGTCCCTGTCCGAAAGATACGGATAGAGGCATCAGCTCTGCCTTGTGTCGATTGATTTCGGACGAATAATCGCAGAATAGTTCGGTCAGCATTTCACCCACGACGCCAGCAACGTGGTAGCAATAGCGATCCATCTCGGCCATGTTTTCAAGCCCTGTCAGGGATTCGCTCTCCTGGTAGGCGGCCATGCCCTGACTCATGATGCGTATGCAGCGTTCCAGTGCCTGGCGTTGTGCCGGGTTAAAGCTGTGGGTGATGCGTATGACAGAAGGCGTGTGCTTGATGAGATCATGCTCTGCCGGAATGGTGTGCTCCGAAAGCAGGGGGTACAGAGCCTGGGCAAATGTTTCCGCCGCAATCTTGCCATTGACGACATCGGTAAACATTCCGGCCAGTTCGCGCGTCTGTTCCAGTGTCAGGGCGCTGTCATCTTCGACCGTATCAACAATGCGGCATAACAGATATGCATTTCCTACGACTTCGCGTAATGCTGGTGGCAGTTGCGGGATGGTCAGAGCAAAAGTACGTGAGACACCTTGCAGGATATGTTCCTGATAACGCGCATCATCAAGAAGCGTGGCGATATTTGACATGGTCTGGGCTGACATGTAATTCCTAGAAGGGCAGTGTTTTTTCCTGGGCATACAGATCGTCAATGGTTTCACGTGCACGGACAAGATGTATCGTGTCACCATCAACCATGACCTCGGCTGCGCGTGGGCGGGTATTGTAGTTGGAGCTCATGCTCATGCCATAAGCACCGGCGGACATGACTGCCAGTAAATCGTTTTTTTCCAGGATCAGGTTACGATCATGACCGAGAAAATCTCCTGTTTCGCAAACTGGCCCGACTACCTGGTAAGTTTTGATTTCCCCGGTTCGTCTGGCAACCGGCAGAATGGCATGGTAAGCCTGATACAAGGCTGGTCTCAGTAGATCGTTCATTGCAGCGTCAACAATTGCAAAATTGCGGTGTGGCGCGTGCTTGAGATAGTGCACCCGGGTCAGCAACAACCCGGCATTGCCCACCATTGAGCGGCCCGGTTCAATGAGTAATTGCTGCGGATAGTTTGCCGTGACCGCACATAATGCATTGACGTACGTTTCTATCGAAGGGGGTGATTCCAGATCATAGCGAACACCCAATCCTCCACCAAGATCCAGATGTTCAATGGTGATTCCCGTAGTTTGTAGCCGTGCCAGTAAATCCAGCATTTTGTTGGCGGCTTCAATGAATGGTGCTATTTCGGTCAGCTGTGAACCTATGTGGCAATCCAGACCACGGACATGGATATGGGGGAGCTGGTGTGCCAGCGAATAAATCCGCTCAGCGTCAGCAGCGGGAATGCCGAACTTGTTTTCCTTCATTCCCGTCGAAATATAGGGGTGGGTGTTGGCGTCCACATCCGGGTTGACGCGCAGGCTGACCGGTGCAATTTTCCCCATTTGCCCGGCGACTTCATTCAGTGCCAGCAGCTCCATTTCCGATTCCACATTGAAGCAGAGGATATTGGCTGCCAGCGCCGCGCGCATTTCATCGAGTGTTTTGCCTACACCGGAGAAAACTGTTTTTTGCGGATCACCGCCGGCTTTCAGTACACGCTGCAATTCTCCGCCGGAAACAATATCGAAACCGCTTCCTAGCCGGGCGAGCAGATTCAGTATGGCAAGATTTGAATTGGCTTTGACTGCATAGCAAATTAGATGATTGCGTTGGCCAAAGGCGTGATCGAACGTCTGATAAGCCGTGCGGATTGCCGCGCTCGAATAAACATAGCAGGGAGTGCCGAATTCGGCGGCAATCTCGCCCAGCGGGGCTGATTCTGCAAAAAGCTGATTATCGTGATATTCAAATGAGCTGAAATGGCTCATGGTTTTTCCTGTGTCTGGTGTTTAACGGGTGGCGGATTTTGCGGGAGATAAAGCGGCCCTTTATGGCCGCAGGCCGACAGAAACAAATTTAATAAAAGAATCAGGGCAAGGATGCGCATCATTAAATTGCCGGAGTATGGATGGAAAGCCGGTTCGTTTTATAGCACTTCAGGCTGGTAATTACAGTGCCGGTCATGTTTCATCTGCTATGGTGGATGGCAGCGAGCCACTGTGCCAGTTCGCCCAGCAGATTGTCACTTGCCTGTATGAAAGCGGCAACAGCACCTGCTGCATCGGCTGTTGTTGCTGGTTGTGTCATCGTAAAGCTGTGCAGGGCAATTGGCAAACGCGCATCGGGTTCATACAGGGTAGCCCTGAGCTGTATGACTGCATGACTGTCATTTTGTGTGCTGAAAACCTGGGCGAACTCGTTTAGTTCGATTTTAAGCAGGTATTGTGTGGACGGGGTTGTCTGCCTTTTGTCGTTGTCTGGCCCGTCAGCGTCATGACTTGCAAGGAATCGCCTGAAATGTTCGGTTAGCAATTGTGCCGGAGGGGCCGCCCAACGGCTATTGGCATAAGTGTAAATACGCGCAGGATCATGATAGGCGAGCCGGTACTGGATTGCCTGGGTATCCAGCCAGGTCGGTGCGGAAATTTCCATGATCCGGACAAATGTTTGTGAGAGAGAAAATGTGCGTGGTGCCGTTATGGGTGCCGGGCCCAGATCGTACACTTGGACGAGTGCTGGTGTTGTGGGGGTCAGGCTGCACCCAGTCAACAGCGCAGCCAGAAGCACGGCCAGAAATTTATTTATCATCATTTTTCTGGCTGTGGCGGTGAAAATCCCGGTTCACCCGGCCCAGGCGTGGCAGGCGGTTTGCCAAACACCAGGCTTTGTGGATGATTTTCCAGCAGATTCAGCAGTTGATCCAGCTTGCGAGCGCTTTGTGTGATGGCCAGCCCTGTTTCATTCAGGCCAGCCAGGGTATGCGTCATTTCCAGTGATCCCTGCGTCAGGTTATCTACCAACCCCTGCTGCTGGTTAAGTTTTTGCAGAATCTGGCCAGTATTTTCCATGACTTGCCGGGTTTGTTTGAAAGTGGCAGTGAATTCATCAGCCAATAGAGGCAATCCTTGTAACCCTTTCTGTAGTTGTCCGGTCAGCTTGTCGTAATTTTGCACTGCCTGTTCCAGATGATTCAGAATGTTACCAATATGTTCCTGATTTTTATCGTTTAACAGGCTACTGATCTGTTTGATGGCGGCATTTGAGTTTTTCAGTATTTCTTCCAGAGAATCGGCAAGTGTCTTGATGAGGGATGATCTGAGGGGGATGTGTGCTTCATCTTGCAGAAGGCCGCTTCCCGTTTCAGTTACGTCATCATTCAGCTCGATATAGGTTAGCCCGGTAATGCCCTGGCTCGCCAGTTGCGCATAGATATTTCCCGGGAGAGGCACTTGCTGGTTGACAGCAATTTTCACAATGATATTGCGGATATTTTCCTTGTCGAAATAAATTTCCTCGACTTTGCCGACGATGACGCCACGATAGCGGACCGATGCTTCCGGGTTTAATCCGGAAACGGCTCCGCCGGTAGAAACCAGAAAATAATGGTTATAGCTAAGGCTGTCGCGGCTGAACCATTTGACTGACATGATTGCCGCAGCTCCCAGCAGCAGTATGAATAGACCGGCTGCGAATGCGTGTGCTCGATTTTCCATCAGATTTGCAGGGGATGATTCAGCCGCAAAACTATTCAGCTGGTACGCGATTTTCAGCGAGAAGCTGCTCGGTCAAATGCGGGGCGATAATCTGAAGAAGCTGGGTGAAAACCTTGGGATTGCCCGCAACGATCTGTCCGCTTTGCATATAGCGTCCATTACCTTCGAAATCGCCGACCATGCCGCCAGCTTCGAGAATGAGCAGGCACCCGGCGGCGATATCCCATGGTGCCAGTCCAGTTTCCCAGAAACCGTCATAGCGCCCGGCCGCAACATAGGCCAGATCCAGTGCGGCAGAGCCCGGTCGGCGTATACCCGCCGTTTTGGGCATCATGTCTTTGAATATAGCCAGATAAGCTTCCACATGGGTGAAATCACGGAACGGAAATCCAGTGCCGATCAGGCATTCGCCTAGCTGCGTGCGCTTGCTGACACGAATGCGGTGATCGTTAAGGAATGCACCACTACCACGCGTGGCAGTGAACAGTTCATCTTTTACCGGATTATAGACAACTGCCTGTGCCAGGATTCCTCGGTGCAATAGTGCAATCGAGACGCTGTATTGGGGAAATCCATGCAAAAAATTGGTGGTGCCATCCAGTGGATCAATGATCCACTGGTATTCCGGTTGATGGGCATTTCCTCTGGCGCCGCTCTCTTCTGCTAAAATCGAATGTTCTGGATAGGCATCCAGCAGGATTTTGATAATGGCATCTTCGGCCGCTTTATCCACTTCACTCACGAAATCACTATGAGCCTTGCGCGAAATCGTCAAACGGTCCAGATCCTTCGCGGCACGGTTGATAATATTGCCGGCGCGGCGAGCAGCCTTGACCGCAATGGTAAGCATGGGATGCATGAAAAACCCCGAAAAACAAACGATTGGAAAGCCGCTATTCTAATATGAATCCCGCCTCACCGCTCGATAATGTCCGGATCGTGCTTAGTCACACCAGCCATCCGGGTAATATCGGCGCCACTGCACGGGCCATGAAAACCATGGGCTTGAGCCAGCTTGTTCTTGTCAATCCGAAATCCTTTCCGGATAGTGAAGCGGATGCCCGAGCCTCCAATGCGCGCGATATTCTTGAATCGGCGCATGTATGCGCCAGTCTGGAAGAGGCGATGGGGGATACTTTTCTGGCGGCCGCGCTGACAGCACGCTCGCGGGATCTGTCGCATCCCACCTGTAATGCGAGACAGGCAGCGGTTGAATTGATGCGGCATGCGCGCCATCATCCGGTAGCGCTGTTATTCGGGCGGGAAAGTGCCGGGCTTACTTCAGCAGAAATCAGCCAATGTCAGTTGACTGTGCAAATTCCGGCCAATCCTGTCTATTCCTCGCTTAATCTGGCAGCTGCAGTGCAGATTATGGCCTACGAGCTGCGAATGGCTTTGGAAGCAGAGGAATGTGCAAACGAACCGGTTGCGCGATTGCCCGAAGCAGCCAGTTTGCAGGAAATCGAGGGGTTACACCGTCATCTGGAGCAGGTCATGATTCAGAGTGGATTTCTTGATCCGGAACAGCCTAAACGCTTGATGCGCAGGATGCGCCGCCTGTTTGCCCGTACCCGGCTAGAAAAGGAAGAAGTGAATATCCTGCGCGGTCTGCTGACTGCGGTTGGTTCAGAAAAAAACAGATAGATAGCAGAAGGGTGCTGCGTTGGCGAGGAAGATTCGATGTGCCCGGTGAATATCAGCCAACCGGGCAATTTCTGCTTGTTTTTGTTTTCAGCTGCTCAAGGAACCTCTGGGAAACTACCGAGTTGTCATTTTTTTGTTAAAAATCAGCTCAAAATGCTCATTTATTACGCATAAGCTCCACTTTTTTGCCTTGGACTGACGCCTCATTGACGTTTTTCAGAGGCTCCTTAACAATCTCTGATTGGGATTTAATCAGAGGTTTTCTAATTCGGGGCGACAGTCGTTTTGAATGATTGGCGCTCTGCCAGTTTATTGGCCAGCCTGACGAGATTGGGGTAAGTATCGCGCCATTTGACTTCGGGGAAACGGGCATCCAGATAGCCGAAGGCGCAACCGAGTGCAATATCGGCCAGCGTCATGGAGTCACCTTCACACCATGATTTGTCGCCCAGATCGGAAGCAGCTGCTTGTACTCCCTGGTCGATTTTTTTTTGCTGACGTTCGATCCATTCCTTGCTTTGTTGTGATTCCGGGCGCTTGCGTTCAAGATAAATCGCGACGCAGGCATCAATAATCCCATCAGCCAGTGCTTCCCAGCGTTTGACGCGAAGACGCTGCGATCCAGTAGCAGGAATCAGACGAGCCGAACCGGTGCTGTCCTGTTCATCCAGATATTCAACGATGACACGGGAATCAAACAAAACAAATCCGTCATCCATGACGAGAGCGGGTACTTTGCCAAGTGGGTTGACCTGGGCTACCCGGGTATCCGGGCTGAACGGCGGGTCATTGGTGAATTCGTGGTTGATGCCTTTTTCAGCCAGAACAATACGTACCTTGCGTACATAGGGGCTGGTGAGTGATCCGATAAGCTTCATTTTTGTGATCCTTTTTGTTATTTGAATAGTGACCCGCACAATTCTATCCCAGCCGGGGAGTGATAGCGAGCTATGTTAGAATGCGCGCTCCTAAACCGATGAATGCCTGAATTTAAACGATAATTTATGGAAATCCCGACACTTCTCGCCTTGTCCCCGCTGGATGGCCGGTATCAGCAAAAAGTTGCAGCCTTGCGATCTTTTTTCAGTGAGTATGCCTTGATCCGCAACCGGGTTCATGTGGAAATCGAATGGTTCAAGGCGCTGGGCAGTACCCCGGCCCTGACTGGAACGCCGTCCTTATCGGCGCATGCCATGGCGCAGCTGGAACAGCTTGTGGAAAGTTTTTCCGTGGCGGATGCGCAAGCTGTCAAATCAATCGAAGCGCGCACCAATCACGATGTGAAGGCAGTGGAATACTGGCTGAAGGAGAAGTTAGCCTCCGATCCGGAAGCGGCGGCGTTGTCCGAATTTATACATTTTGCCTGTACTTCGGAAGACATCAATAACCTGTCGCACGGATTGATGCTCAAGCATAGCCGCGATCAGGTCATGCTCCCGGCGCTTGATGACATCATCCTGAGACTGACTACGTTGGCAGGAGAACTGGCTGATGTGCCGATGCTTGCCCGTACGCACGGACAGACGGCTACGCCCACTACCCTGGGCAAGGAAATGGCCAATTTCGTCTATCGGCTCCGCCAGGGGCGAGAACGCCTTGCCAATGTGGCCATTACAGGAAAAATCAATGGTGCCGTGGGTAATTACAATGCCCACATGATTGCCTTTCCGGGATTCGACTGGGAATCTTTTGCCCGGTCTTTCGTTGAAAATCTCGGGATAAGCTTCAATCCCTATACCATCCAGATCGAGCCACATGATTGCATGGCAGAACTGTTTGATGCCTATGCTCGCATCAACACAGTTCTTGTTGATCTGAACCGGGATATATGGGGTTACGTTTCGCTGGGTTATTTCCGGCAAAAAACCAAGGCCGATGAAGTAGGTTCATCCACCATGCCGCACAAGGTGAATCCGATTGATTTCGAGAACTCGGAAGGGAATCTTGGTGTAGCCAATGCGTTGCTCAGGCATTTGAGTGAAAAATTGCCCATTTCGCGCTGGCAGCGTGATCTGACCGATTCGACCGTGCTGCGCAATATGGGCGTGGCACTTGGCCATACCCTGCTGGCCTACGATTCCTGCCTCAAGGGGCTCGGTAAGTTGCAGGCGGATCCGGCACGTTTGCTGGAGGATTTACAGAATGCTTGGGAGGTTTTGGCTGAACCGATCCAGACGGTCATGCGTCGCTACGGAGTACCCAATCCCTATGAACAGCTCAAGGCATTGACACGAGGAAAAACAGGGATTGATCGGGCCGCACTGCAGCAATTCATTGAGCAACTCGCTATTCCGCCAACTGAAAAGGAACGATTGCTGCAACTGACGCCCTGGAGCTATACCGGTCTGGCTGCCCATCTGGCAAAAAATATCAGAGATTGAATTGGGGTGACGATACCCTGCCCACCAGGGCAATACATAAACTGTAGAAAAATTCGATTTTTTACAGATTGAGGGTTGAAAAATAAATATTGATCCCAATAACTAGCGGCACCGTAACAGGAGGAGTCTATGCAGGAGCCACACAATCAAGCATCTAACGAAGAACAAATGCTGCCGGGAACGGATGATATTTCGCAAACCGGATATTCCGGCGATTCGGCAGGAGGTACGGAAAGAGCAGGAGAGGAAGTCCCGCTCAGCCTTGAACAACAATTAAAGGATGCGGAAATCAGGGCGGCTGAGCATCACGATGCTTGGCTGCGTGCCAGAGCGGAAACTGAAAATGTTCGCAAACGGGCTCAAACCGATATTGCCAATGCGCACAAATATGCGATCGATAATTTTTCTACTCAATTGCTGGCCGTGATGGACAGTCTGGATGCCGCGCTGGCAACAGAAAATTCCACACTTGAAAATATGCAGGATGGTGTTGAGCTCACTCGCAAACAGCTTCTGGCAGTTTTCGAGAAATTCAACATTCACACCATTGATCCGCAAGGAGAAAAATTTGACCCGCACCAGCATGAAGCCATGTGTGCAGTCGAATCGGATCTGCCAGCCAATACAGTCATGCAGGTCATGCAAAAGGGATATGTGTTGCACGACCGGGTCATCCGGCCCGCCATGGTTGCTGTTTCCAAGGCCAAGGGCACTTGAGATTTTCAGAAGCAACCCCATTTCACGCTGCAGGATAAATTTCAACTTATAAAGGAAATACTATGGCAAAAATAATTGGCATCGACCTTGGAACCACCAACTCATGCGTTGCCGTCATGGAGAACAACGCGCCCAAAGTGATTGAAAATGCAGAAGGCACCAGAACAACCCCATCAATCGTGGCTTACGCAGAAGATAACGAGATACTGGTTGGCGCTTCGGCCAAACGGCAGGCTGTCACCAATCCGCAAAACACGTTGTTTGCCATTAAACGATTGATTGGCCGCCGCTTTGATGAAGATGTGGTGCAAAAAGATATCAGCGTAACGCCTTACAAGATCGTACGTGCTGACAATAATGATGCCTGGATCGAGGCGCGCGGAAGAAAGATAGCTCCACCGGAAGTCTCGGCCCAGGTGTTGATGAAGATGAAAAAGACGGCTGAGGATTATCTGGGTGAACCGGTTACAGAGGCCGTTATTACCGTTCCGGCCTATTTCAATGATTCCCAGCGCCAGGCAACCAAGGATGCCGGCCGTATTGCGGGGCTGGAAGTCAAACGGATCATCAATGAACCTACCGCAGCAGCACTCGCATTCGGTCTGGACAAGAAGGAAGGCGATCGCAAAATTGCGGTTTACGATCTGGGTGGCGGTACGTTTGATATTTCCATCATCGAGATTGCGGAAATCGAGGGTGAGCACCAGTTTGAAGTACTGGCAACCAACGGTGATACCTTCCTCGGAGGTGAGGATTTCGATTCCAGGGTCATCGAATATCTGGTGGAAGAATTCCGGAAAGAAAGCGGTATTGATCTGAAGAAAGACATGCTGGCGTTACAGCGCCTCAAGGATGCAGCTGAAAAAGCCAAGATCGAGCTGTCTTCCAGTCAGCAGACCGAAGTCAACCTTCCGTATATTACTGCAGATGCATCCGGTCCGAAGCACCTTGCAATCAAGATTACCCGTGCCAAGCTGGAAAGTCTGGTGGAAGAACTGATCGAACGTACAGCTGGCCCGTGCCGGACTGCGCTGAAAGATGCCAATTTATCCATCTCCGATATTGATGACGTCATTCTGGTCGGCGGACAAAGCCGTATGCCGAAAGTCCAGGATAAGGTCAAGGAAATTTTCGGCAAGGAAGCGCGCAAGGACGTCAATCCGGATGAAGCCGTTGCCATCGGCGCTGCCATTCAGGGTGGCGTGCTGAAGGGGGATGTGAAAGATGTGTTATTGCTGGATGTCTCCCCGCTGTCTTTGGGAATTGAAACCCTGGGCGGGGTCATGACCAAGCTGATCCAGAAGAACACGACCATCCCGACCAAGCAAAGTCAGGTGTTTTCGACGGCTGATGATAACCAGTCGGCAGTGACGATTCATGTATTACAGGGTGAGCGCGATATGGCTTCCGGCAATAAGAGTCTGGGCCAGTTCAATTTGACCGACATCCCGCCTGCACCACGCGGTATGCCGCAAATCGAAGTGACTTTCGACATTGATGCCAACGGTATTCTGCATGTTTCTGCCAAGGACAAGGCAACCGGCAAGGAAAACAAAATCAAGATCCAGGCAAGTTCCGGATTGTCCGAGGATGAAATCCAGAAAATGGTGAAGGATGCAGAAGCCCATGCAGAAGAAGACAAAAAGGCATTGGAGCTGGTCAACAGCCGTAACCAGTGTGACGCCATGATTCATTCGACCAAAAAATCTCTGGCCGAACATGGAGATAAACTGGAAGGCGATGAAAAATCCAGAATCGAAGCCGCATTGAAGGATGCCGAGGAAGCACTTAAATCCGGTGACAAGCAGACGATCGATGCCAAAACACAGGCATTGACCGAAGCCTCGCACAAACTGGCCGAGAAGATGTATGCCCAGGAGCAGGCCCAGGCTACTGGTCAGCAGGCGGGTGCTGCTGGTGCTGGTGGACAAACCCAGGATAAACCGGTTGAAGGTGAAGTTGTTGATGCCGAGTTCGAGGAAGTCAAGGATAAAAAATAATTTCCCTGGATTCACAGGACAAATAGCGGCATAGGCGGGTTAGTTCCCTAAGGAACCCCTGAAAGTAAACGCAGAGAAAAAGAGAGGAAAGTTCTTCTCTTTGACTCTGCGTTGTACGTTTAACACTGTAAATTTGGCTCGCTTGATCCGGATATCCCGGACATGGATGTCAAAAATAACGGCATGATTTCTTGCTAGCAGGATTTTTTATGAGTCAACGTGATTATTATGAAGTGCTCGGTGTCGGTCGGGATGCTGACGAAAGCGAGCTGAAGAAGGTATACCGCAAACTGGCGATGAAATATCACCCCGACCGGAATGCGGGCGATGCCAAGGCAGAGGAAAAATTCAAGGAAATCAAGGAAGCCTATGAAGTGCTGTCCGACCCAAACAAGCGGGCGGCCTATGATCAGTTTGGTCATGCCGGTCTGAATGGCGGCATGGGTGGGGCTGGTGCGCAAGGATTCAGTGATGCCTTCAGCGATATTTTCGGCGATTTGTTCGGGATGCGTGGAGGTGGGGGTGGCCGTTCAAATGGTCATCGTGGTGCCGATTTGCGCTATAACCTGGAAATTACACTGGAGCAGGCGGCACGCGGCACAGAAACACAGATTCGTATTCCCAAGCAGGAAACCTGTGATACCTGTCATGGCAGTGGTGCCAAGCCGGGGACATCACCCAAAACCTGTCCCACTTGTAATGGACATGGCCAGATCCGCATGCAGCAGGGTTTTTTCTCGATTCAGCAAACCTGTTCGCATTGTCATGGCAGTGGCAAAGTCGTTTCTGATCCCTGCAAGGATTGTCATGGAGCAGGGCGCATCAAACGTCAGAAAACACTGTCAGTCAGAATTCCGGCTGGCGTGGATGAAGGCGATAGCATCCGGCTGACGGGAGAAGGGGAAGCGGGTATCAATGGCGGACAGGCAGGTGATTTGTATGTCGTCATTCATCTTGCCAGCCACCAGGTTTTCCAGAGAGAAGGTAATCATCTGCATTGCGAAATACCAATCAGTTTTACTGTCGCCGCTCTGGGTGGTGAAATCGAGGTGCCTACACTTGATGGCCATGCCCGGATCAAGGTTCCGGCCGGTACCCAAACTGGAAAAATTTTCCGTTTGCGCAGCAAGGGAATCACCGGGGTACGCAATCAAACCACTGGTGATCTGCTTTGCCATGTTTCGGTGGAAACACCGGTTGACCTGACTGCACGGCAGAAGGAATTGCTGGAGGAATTCGATGCAATCAGCCAGCAGGATGGTTCGCGCCATCATCCACGCGCGAAATCCTGGATGGAAAAGGCACGTGAATTTTTTACCGAATGACCCTGTTTTGACGGGGGTGTGATCATTTCTGCCTGGTACCGTCCGGAAGATGGTACCGGGCAGAGACAAACTCAATCCCTGATATTTTTGGTGTTATTCCTGTTGCTATGGCCGGACAGAGTTTTGTTCTGGGTATTTGTCTGTATCCATGGCTGCGGTGATACCAGTTCTATTCCCTCTTCTGCAAAGCGCCGGTTGATCTCCAGATGTAGCTGATGGACAAGTTTGACTCGATCTGAAACCTGGCCAACAAAAACCCGTAATTCAAAGTTTAGGGTGTTGTTGCCAAATTCCAGAAATAAGGCGCTGGGCTCGGGATCACGCAAAACCAGAGGCTGATTTTTAGCAATCTCCAGCAGCAAAGCACTGACCCTATCGCCATCGGATACGTAGGCAATACGCACCGGGATAATCAGGCGGGTGATCTGGTCGCTTAAAGTCCAGTTAGTCAGTTGCTGGGTAATAAATATCTTGTTGGGCACTACAATTTCCTTGCGGTCACTGTCAATCAGCGTGGTCGCGCGGATATGGATCTTGCTGACAGTGCCGCTGGTGCTGTTCAGCGTAATCATGTCGCCGATCCTGATAGGGCGCTCGAACAGCAGGATCAGGCCGGAGACGAAATTGGCAAATACTTCCTGCAGGCCAAACCCCAATCCAACGCTCAGTGCCGCTACCAGCCACTGGATATTTGACCATTCCATTCCCAGCTTCTGCAGCGTCACCATGGTTCCAATAATTACGATCGTATAGCGGAGCAGGGTGGTCACTGCATAACCTGTGCCGGGATTGAGCGATAAATGCCGCAATACCAGTAATTCAAGTGTGCCCGGCAAGTTATGTGCCGCAATCATGGCAAGGCTGAAAATGATGAGTGCAATCAGCAGGGTTTTTAATGTGATGGGCTGCATGATGATTTCACCATCCATTTCGGCAGAAATATGCCAGATGGTGATTTTCTCCAGAAAACCGAGAGCCGGCAGTACATCAATCCAGATAAAGCCAAGTCCGGTAATCAGCAGTGCCCAGGTGCTGATTTTCAATAACGTGGCAGATTGCTTGCTGATGGTTTTGACATCGATATAGTTGTCATCCAGCAGATCGGTTTCACTTTTTCCCGCTGTCGTGCGCTGAGCCAATATCTCGCCGCGTTTCTCAATCGCCCGTTCAAATGCAATCTTGCGCTGGATGATGAGCAGGCTGCGGAAGCTGACAAAAAAGATCAATCCGCAGAAAATAATCCAGCTGATGGACTGGAAAACCAGCAGATATTGATAGATAGCCGCAAAATAATAGCCAATGCCGGCCATGACAATCATGCTGATCTGCAGGATAAACAGCAGCGTCATCCAGAATCGGGGGTTGAGCATCAGATTGAAAGATTCGTCCTGGTAAAGTGCCTTGCCGGAACGTGTCACAGCAATCCAGCCAGAGGAAAATACAGCCAGCACCAGGCACAGCAGCATGAAAATCAGTCGGCCAAAACCATTGCGGACGAGATCATCATCCAGCGCATCGGTAAAAGCGATGAGTACACTCAACAAAGTTACCAGGGGTGCATACAGACTGAGATCCCGGTGCATTTTGTTGACCAGCTTCTCGGAACATCGGAGTTGTCCAGTCAGCAATCCATCCGGATGACACAGCATTCGTGTAAATGACCAGACGAAGGCTGCAATAGCCGCCACATGCAAACTAACCGAGAGTGCATGACCCACTTCTGTATTTGTGCTATGGCGCAGGATGAGGGATGACAATTGAAAAGGCAGATAAATGCTGCCCGATACCAGCAGCGCAGCGAGCAAAATGCCTGCAGGATATAACTGCCTGTCCTGATTGACCTTTCCGCGCAGACTGTTGCCAGAGCGTGCCCAGGCGAGATAAGCGGGCCAGTAGGTGTGTCGTAGTATGGTGAAGAGCAGCACAAATACTACAGAGACGATCAGAATATTTTTCCAGCTCGCATGAATTACTTTTTCGATTGCCGATTGTGTTTTGCGCGAACTCAGCCAGTTGATGGCATCCTGAATATCCTGCACAACATCAGGGGAGATGGGTTGCGCACTGCGCGTGACCAGCAGATTTTCCTTCAGCAATAACTTGTGTTGATTTATTTTCTCGATCAGCTGTTGCTGAACGGCCAGATGGAGTTGTAGTTCCTTGGTATAACCATGCAATACCTGAACAAACTGATCGATCATCTGTTCGCGTGATTGCTTCAACTCGCCGAACGCTTCCGTGATTTGCCGATATTCGGGCGTATCATCAGCCGGCATTTCCTCGCCATTCATGATCTGCTTGAAATAGCCGCGTTCGTTCAGCATTTGCAGCTTTTCCTGCTCAAACCGGAACAGTTCCAGCCGGGCACTGTTCAAGTCTTTTTCGGTTTGGGCAATGGCCGGCTCGATCATGATTTCCTTGAACTGCTTTCGAACCTCAGTGCCCAGCGCCGTATCTTCACCCTTTAGTTCCAGCCGTTGCTGGAGTGCGGCATAGCTTTGGGTAATCAGGGCGAGCCGTTTTTCGCTGGTTATTTTCCGGTTAACCAGCTGGGTTGAAAGATCGGCATAGCTGCTCAGTTTCTTTGCGATGGATTGATTATCCTGTGCAAATTTCTCCAGCGCGGGATATTGCCATGTCTTCTCGATCAGCAATTGCTGGGATTTTTCAACCACCTGCTCGGTTTCAACCCGCTTCTTCCGGTTGATTTCTTCAGATAACAGTTCGATATCCTGCTCAAGCGCCTGGATTCTGGGAATCAGCACGAGCTTTTCCTGCAGTGTGGCCACTTCTATGGCATTGGGCAATACCAGTGCCTCCAGCTCCAGCATGCGTGTTTTGTCGGTGAGCGCTTGCAGCTGGGCATCCTGATAATTTTCCAGTGCGCCCAGTATCTTTTTATCGGTTGTTTTGCGCGCTTCGACCGGATTTTCTGCTAATTCTGTGCGTACCGTATTAATGGATGCCAGTTCTTCACGAACTGTAATGGCACGTTGTCGTAACTTGTTGATCTCGGCTGCCAGTTTCTGTTGCTGGTTTTGCAAATCCGATAGATCCGCCTGCGCAGCAACGTGATGGCGCTCCATTTCTTCCGGAGTCAGTTTCTCCAACCTGGCTTGTGAAATTGTGGCTGTGGCTGGCACAGTTTCACGTTTTTTCAGGCTTTCCAGTTGCTTCGGATATTTCTCCAGTTGCTCGGAATAAGTCGCGGTCTTTTTCAGATATTCCTGATGATCAAGCAATATTTGCTGATGATCGTTATAGATCTCGCGCAGACGTTTCTTTTGTGGCGTCTCTTCCCCGCTACCCAGCGCCTCCAGCTTTGCCTGAAGTGTTTGAAGCTCCTCGCCCAGCTCGCTGGCAATGCCTGAACTCATGCCTGACATGATCAGGAAAATGAAAAAAACGAAGTAAAACAGTTTGTTCATGGCTTAACGTTGGTGGAAAAAAATATCAGACCGATTTTTTCAGTATCGGTTGTGAAGATTAAGGCAGGTTTTTTTACTGCAGAGGAGTGATTTTAACAGGCTTAAGACAAATACAATCCTGTCGATGAGTAAGAAAGAAATCATCGTGTTGTTCCAAAAAATAATATGAAATTGAGCAAATTTTGATAAAGAAAACGAAACGCAATTCTCCTGAAGGTTATATAAAAATTTCCTTTGCTAATTGCCCAGCTAAAACATTTCAAAATCCGAGTGGTAAAAATTATCTTGGCCGTGGCGTATTCAGTCATTGCCAGATTGTCGGTGAGGTGGCCAAAGAGCTGATTAATCGTTCAGCGATAAAACATTTATTTCCTGATGGGTCAGCATTAACGGCAGGAACTCATGATATTGGCAAGGTTAGCCCTACTTTTTATAACAAGCTGCATAACGCTTGTGATTTATCGCTTTTGCCAGGGATCAACGCGGATCTGGAAAAAGGTTGGGGAGGTCACGCTGGAGTGAGTCAGGTAACGGCCAAGGCTCTGAATGCGCCTGAGTTTGTACCTGAAATTCTGGGGCAGCATCATGGTTTTGCCCCAGCTGTCACGGGTCGTCGTGCTACTGATGAAAGTTTTGGTGGTGAAGCCTGGCAAGCCGAGCGGGAAAAGCTGGTGCAAGCCTTACGAGAAGCCTTGCAGGAAGATTGGCCGCAGATTGACAGCTATGCCATCGCCCGCTTGCTGGCAGGATTGACATCGGTTGCTGACTGGATTGGTTCAGGCAAACATTTTGAAAATCCTGAAGAAGATTGGCAGCCAAAAATCAGGCAGGCGCTGGATGAAGCCGGTTTTATCCAGCCGCTGTACCGCAAAAAACTAAGTTTTTCCGGGATATTTGGCTTTGAGCCGCGAAATGCTCAGCAGTTACTGTTTGAACAGATTACCGGCCCCGGTGTGTATATTCTCGAAGCTCCTATGGGAGTGGGAAAAACTGAAGCAGCCCTGTATGCCGCCTATCAGATGTTGGCCAAAGGCCAGGCCAGCGGCATCTATTTCGCACTGCCAACCCAACTTACTTCCAACAAGATTTACGAGCGTTTCAATCAGTTTCTGGAGCAGATACTGGACAACGGCTGTCAACATCGTTCACTGTTGCTGCATACCAATGCCTGGTTGTTTGAAACAGAAATGGGTGAAGAAGGCCGCCCAGGAGGTGCATGGTTTAATCAAACAAAACGTGGTTTGCTCGCGCCTTTTGCGGTGGGCACCATTGACCAGGCGTTAATGGCAGCGATGAACGTTAAATACGGTTTTGTGCGCGCGTTTGGGCTGGCGGGTAAGGTGATCATTCTTGATGAAGTGCATACCTACGATGCCTATACCGGCACCTTGATGGATGCACTCATCCTCTTGTTGCGCCAGCTGGATTGCACAGTGATTATCCTGAGCGCCACGCTTAACCAGGAGCGCCGGCAGGAGTTGATGAGCTGCCGAACTGAATCTGCAGATTATCCGCTGATTACAGCGTTGCCTAATACCTCTGATACGGCAGCAGAAATTGCTGTGCCGGTTACAGGCTCACAGTTGCTAGCGATAAAACTGCAGCAAGATGATGGGGCAGCGGTAGAAGAAGCCTTGCTACGAGCAGAGCAGGGGCAACAGGTGTTGTGGATTGAAAACACTGTGAAAGAAGCACAAGAACGTTATCTGCAACTGGCTGAGCGTGCCTGCAGCCTGGGTGCGGACTGTGGTTTGCTGCATTCACGTTACACCCTTGCCGACCGTCAGATGATCGAGGACAGATGGGTCAACCTGTTTGGTAAGCCTGGCTGGGCAGATAGTCAGCGTCAGCAGCAAGGCCGTATCCTGATTGGCACCCAGGTGCTGGAGCAGTCACTGGATATTGATGCTGATTTTCTGGTTTCACGCTTTGCCCCAACCGACATGCTGTTACAGCGTTTTGGCCGGCTTTGGCGCCATTCTGAAACACCCCGTAACCAGCATGCGCGCCAGGAAGCCTGGTTGCTGGTGCCTGAACTGGACAAGGCAATCGATAGTCCACAGGGCGCTTTTGGTGCCAGTGCCTATGTCTACAGTCCCTATGTGCTATGCCGCAGTCTTGAGGTTTGGTATAGCCTGGATCAAATTTGTTTACCGAACGACATTCGCTCGCTGATTGAAGCTACTTACTGTAACCGCCAGGAAAGCGGCAATCTGGCCAGGTGGCTGCATGAACTCGAGGAAGGCAGTCGTACCCGTATCGGACAAACCGCATTGAAGCAGCTGGCGCGGGTTGGATTGTCACAGGCGGGCAATACGCTGCCAGAAAGCAAGGCGCAAACCCGCTATAGCGAGTCTGATAGCTTCGAGGTTTTGTTGCTTCGCAGCATTCGTTATGACAGCGAACAGAAGGCTGGTGTACTGGTTTTACTGAACGGTGATCAGGTAGTGCTGCCACTAAACCGAGCCTCACTTGGGCGTGCCGACTGGCGTGCGCTGACCAAGCAGCTTATGCAACAAGTTGTATATGTGCGCCCCGGTGATGCGCCCAAACAAATCAGTCGCGAGCGTTTGCAGAAATTTGGATTGCAGCATTGTTTTTATCTGGGCAATCCGTTGTGGGAAAACGATGAAAGTCTGCTGCGCATTGCGCTGGTCGATGAGGCTGACCAGTTGTTCGGGCTGGAAAATCAGCAGTTGCATGACAAGTACGCCATTGAGTACCGGCCGGATCTGGGCTACCGAGTTATCAAAAAATAGGAGAGGGCATGGAAAGTAGTTTCAATCTGATTGATGAGCCGTGGATACCCGTGGCCGATTATGAGCGGGTAAGCCTGCGCGATATCTTCAGCCGATCAGAGTATCAAAGTCTGGGTGGTAATCCGGTACAGAAAATTGCCGTATTCAAATTGTTGCTGGCTATTGCTCAGGCAGCTGCTACGCCCGCAGACGAAAAAGAATGGCGAGAGCAGGGTGCGCAGGGCATGGCAGAAAAATGCCTCGCCTATCTGGATAAATGGCACGACCGTTTTTTTCTCTATGGGGAAAAGCCGTTTTTGCAGATGCCGGCGATTGCTGCAGCTAGAGCGTTGTCTTTTGGTGCGTTTCTGCCGGAAGTCTCGACCGGAAATACCACTATATTGACCCAATCCCAAGTGGAAACAAATCTTTCGGATGCCGACAGGGCTTTGATTGTTTTACTGCAAATGGGCTTTGCCTTGTCGGGTAAAAAAACCGATAACGGTGTAGTGCTATCAGCTGGATATGTCGGTAAACGCAACGACAAAGGCAAGCCTTCCACAGGTAAACCAGGGCCATCTGTTGCACATATGGGACTGCTGCATAACTTCGTTATGGCGAAGAGCATCCTTGATTCCATTTGTTTGAATTTACTATCTGCACAGGCCATAGATTCCACTGGGATTTTCACTGCTGGTGTAGGTACTGCCCCGTGGGAGAACATGCCGCAAGGTGAAGCCTGTGCTACGGCTAGCCAGTTGAAACAATCCTATATGGGACGGTTGATACCTCTGTGCCGATTCTGTTTGCTGGCCGATGAAGGAATGCATTACTCGGAGGGTATTGCTCATGCTGGTTACAAGGAAGGCATGCAGGATCTCAGTGTGGCGATTGATAGTTCAGGTAAAGAGCCTAGAGCCCAATGGGTAGATCCGAATAAGAGGCCATGGCGTGAACTAATCAGCCTGCTCAGTTTCATTGATCAGTCCGGCGGCAGCGGGTTTCAGAGCTGGCAGATACGCTTCGGCCTGGACAGGGCGAGGGATGCGCAGAAAGTTTTTAGTATCTGGTCGGGCGGATTACGAGTTAGCAGCAATGCAGGCGAACAGTATGTCTCAGGCACGGATGATGTGGTCGAATCAAATATCTGGCTGGAAAGCGAAGCGCTGGGTCAGAGTTGGTTTGAGCAATTGAAACAGGAAATGGATGGGCTGGATGATTTGGCCAAGGCCCTGTACGGCCGGGTACTGGCTTATTTCAAGGGGCTTACTGTAGATGGCAAAAACACCGCAGCCCAGGCAACCAATATGTTCTGGCAACTTTGCGAGCGGGATTTTCAAGAGCTGGTAAACAGCTGCGACACTACAGATGAAACCAAGAAAACCAGGCAGCAACTCCGGCGCAAGTTTGCCGGTTATCAGCACCAGTCCTATGATCATTTTTGCCCCAACGAAACCGCACGGCAAATAGATGCCTGGGCACACAACCGCCCCAATCATTACAAATACATCAGTCAGGAGGCTTCATGATGGAGCAAGACCAGCAGGCGCTTGTAAAAATGAAAAGCAAGGAACAGCAATTTGTGCAGTTCATTATTGAGCGCTGCATGCAGGATAAAGGGTTTGCTGCCCGCCTGCGTCGCGCAGATAATCCGGCAACCGAATACCAAAGCTGGGAAATTCTCGGCCCCTGGGTGGATCTGGAAGACAGGTATCAACGGCTGCCCTATGCCACCATTGCAGCCGCTATTGGGCGCGCCAAGGTTGATACCAACGGTAAGCTGTCACTGGGCAAGGCGATTGCTGATGCCTATGCGGAAAAGGGTTCAACCCAATATAGTGATCAGGCCAAGGCAAGGCTTCGCCGCTTGCTTGCCTGCGACAGCGTAGAAGAAGTTTGCCGCGTTATCCGTCCAGTGCTGGCCCTGATTGACAGCAAGCTGGGCCATCCGCTGGATTACGTCAAATTATTGCGCGAGCTGCGCTATTTTGGCGAGAAAAGTAAAATTCACTGGGCACAGGATTTTTACGGTCAGCGTGCCAAAGAAGGACAGGAGATCGGTGAATGAAGCTGATTGCCAGTGTTTTCCACCTCGACCGGAAAGCAGTACAAGCATTAAAAATCAACGATGCTTATGGTCTGCACAAAGCGGTATACAGCCTGTTTCCAGATATACGCAGTGCGGAAGAAAAGCAGGACAACACCCCCAGTGGATTTCTGTATGCCGATCAGGGGGGGGATTACAAATCACGCAAAATTCTACTTCTGTCCAATCGCCAACCCATGGCACAGATAGAAGGCCAGTACGGCGAAGTACAGAGCAAGCCGATTTCGGCTGATTTTCTGCAGCACGGTATTTACCGCTTCAAGGTTGTGGTGAACCCGACCCGTCGTGACAATGCCAGCCGTAAACTGATACCGGTCAAAGGGCGTGAAGCCATTGCTCAGTGGTTTATCGAGCGTGCCCAACAAAGCTGGGGTTTCAAAGTGATGCCCTCGCAGCTGCAGGTGGACCGCATTGATGTTTTGCAATTCAAGGATAAAGCCCAGCGCAGCATTACGCTGGCGCAAGCACAGGTTCAGGGCGTACTTCAGGTTGACGATCATCAGCAATTTATCCAGAGCTTCAGCCAGGGCATTGGCCGAGGCCGTGCTTTCGGTTGTGGCCTTCTGCAAATCGTGCCTGTAGTTGAAAACCCGTTTGCCTGATTTTTACCTATCTCGTATTTATCTATAGAGGAACACACCATGATCAACCCATACACTAATACCCGCATTGAGTTTCACATCCTGCAATCTTTCCCGGTGACCTGTCTCAACCGTGATGATGTCGGCGCACCCAAAACCGCCGTGATTGGCGGCATTACTCGTTCCCGTGTCAGTTCGCAAAGCTGGAAGCGTCAGGTAAGGCTGGCTTTGCAGGATTTCGGGATTAAACTGGGCATTCGTACCAAAAAAATTGAGCCACTGATGGCCGAGGCTTGCAAGGCTGCAGGTGCTAGCGAAGAGCAAGCCCAGGTATGCGCAGCAGCCATCGCCAAAGCTCTGAGTGACGATACCTTGCTGTTTATCAGCGCAACTGAAGCCGAAGCATTTGCAGCGTATGCCAAAGAGCTGGAGTTTGATGCCAGCAAACTCAAGGACAAGGAGCTGGCTAAAGTCGCCAAAAAATCCCTGAATCCTGCCGTGGACGCACTGGATATTGCACTGTTTGGCCGCATGGTGGCCAAGGCGGCCGACATGAATGTTGAGGCAGCAGCTTCCTTTGCTCATGCCATTTCGACTCACCGTGTCAGCAACGAAGTGGAGTTTTTCACAGCACTGGATGATATGCAGGATGAGCCGGGCTCCGCACACATGGGTAGTCTGGAATTCAACTCGGCCACTTACTACCGCTATATCAGCCTTGATCTTGGCCAGCTGGCGCAAACCCTGGGTGAAGATACTGATCTGAAACCGGCTATTGAGGCCTTTACCAAAGCCTTGTTTGTTGCTGTACCCAGTGCCCGCCAGACCACCCAGTCTGGTGCCAGCCCGTGGGAGTTTGCCCGTGTGCTGGTACGCAAAGGGCAGCGCCTGCAGGTGCCATTTGAGACTGCAGTCAAAGCGGAGCAGGGCGGCTATTTGCAATCCAGCATCAATACACTGAAGGCTTATCTGGATAAAAAGGAAAAAATGACCGGCAGCCTGTTTGGTAAGCAAGCCAGTTACGACTGGGGTGAAAACGAAGATTACCCGATTGACCAGCTGATTGCTGACTTGCAGAGCCATGTTTGAGGTGCGACATGAGTGAACCTTATTTGCTGATGTGGCTGGAAGCGCCATTGCAAGCCTGGGGGCATGACTCCAGATTTGGTCGGCGGGATAGTCTGGATTTTCCAACTAAATCCGGTGTTCTCGGTTTGTTGTGTTGTGCACTGGGTAAAAGTGGAAAGCAAACCGACTGGCTGGCGCGCTGGGCAAAACGTGACATGGTGGTACAGGCTTATGTACCGCAGGACAAACATGGTCAACCGCTGCCGCGTTTGCCCATGCTGCGGGATTTTCATATGGTGGGCAGTGGCTATGACGATGCCGACCCCTGGCAAACACTGCTGATTCCGAAGAAAAGTGATGGCAGCAAGGCGGTAGGTGGTGGCACCAAAATGACTTATCGCTACTACCTGCAGGACATGGCCTTTGCCGTGGCCATACAGGGTCCGCTGGCTGAACTGGAAGAGCTGCAGCAAGCATTGCACAACCCAGTCTGGGATCTGTATTTAGGACGTAAAAATTGCGTGCCAACAGAGCTGATTGGGCAAGGAGTGTGTGCTGATCTGGAAGCAGCTCTGGGTCAGGCAGACGAGTTGGCGAACGATATTGAACGACAGACCAAGCGTGTGACTGCTTTCAGGATATTGCAGGGAGAGCATGAAGGTGACGAAGTGCTGACGCTCAATGATGTGCCTTTGCAGTTTGGCGAGCACAAGTTATACCGCGATCGGCGCGTGACCATTGTTAAATATGGCTGAACCACAAGAAGTACAGCGCTTGCTGGTCAAGGTGACCCGCGAAACCTTGCCCCAGATAAAAGACAAGTATCCGTTCATTTATCTGGAGCGTGGCCGATTGGAAATCGACGACAGCAGCATAAAATGGATTGATGCCGATGGGCAGGTTATCCCATTACCGATTGCCACTCTCAATTGTTTGTTGCTTGGACCCGGCACCAGCATCACCCATGAAGCAATTAAGGTGGCCGCTTCGGCTAACTGCTCGGTTTGCTGGGTGGGTGAGGATAGCCTGCTATTTTATGCGGCAGGTTTTGTTCCTACCGCAGATACTCGTAATTTGCGTCAGCAAATGGAACTGGCTACTGATCCTGAGCAGGCACTAGCCGTAGCGCGGCGTTTTTTTGCCAGACGCTTCCCGGATGCGGATCTGCAGGATAAAACCTTGCAACAGATGATGGGTATGGAGGGCCATCGGGTACGCGCTCTTTACCAGGCCAAGGCCGAGCAATATCAGGTCGGCTGGAAAGGGCGCCAGTTTGTACCCAATAAATTTGAGATGAGTGATGTCACTAACCAGATTCTGACCGCCAGCAATGCTGCACTCTACGGAATCTTGAGCTCGGCGGTGCATAGTCTGGGCTATTCTCCGCATATTGGCTTTATCCATTCGGGCAGCCCCTTGCCATTCATTTATGACCTGGCTGATCTTTACAAGGAGTATTTGTGTATTGATCTTGCTTTTTCGCTTACAAAGGATATGGCAGGACGTTACAACAAACACAAGATTTCAGCTGTTTTTCGGAAGCGTGTGCTGGAAATGAATCTATTGGAGCAGGTTGTACTGGATATTGCTGAGCTATTTGGAGAAAAGCGTGCTCGTCGTTCTGGCAAATGATCTACCTCCGGCTGTACGTGGACGAATGAAGCTATGGTTTACTGAGCCTCGTGCCAATGTATTTGTGTCGGGCATCAAGGATTCGGTAGCACTAACGGTAATTGATTATCTGCAAAAGCATTGTCCGCCCGAGTCAGGCGTGATGATTTTTCGTTCCTTGCCAAAAGCGCCAGGCTATGAAATTCAGACGATTGGACCGACCCGGAAGATGTTGATGGAAATCAGCGGATTGCAGTTGATCGTCGAAACTCTAAAAAATCAGTAATCCGAATATCTTGTGATTTGATTGGAGTTCCTTAACAATATGTTGCTGTCTTCCCCACGCCCGTGGGGGTGTTTCTCAAGAGATTGTCGTCTCTGGTGGATGGAGGCTGTCTTCCCCACGCCCGTGGGGGTGTTTCCAATAATAGCATTATCACATTAGGAGACAGATAGTCTTCCCCACGCCCGTGGGGGTGTTTCTTGATCAATGTACTCCGGAGTTGATATGTTCGAGTCTTCCCCACGCCCGTGGGGGTGTTTCCTCTTGACAAGTTACGCAGTAACGGATATACTTGTCTTCCCCACGCCCGTGGGGGTGTTTCTCTCTTTGGGTATGACTGGCAGACTACTATTGCGTCTTCCCCACGCCCGTGGGGGTGTTTCTTCCTTCCCTTGGCGTGATTCTTCCTCTCATGAGTCTTCCCCACGCCCGTGGGGGTGTTTCCAAAGCGGCGAAAGCGATCGGCACTACATACGCGTCTTCCCCACGCCCGTGGGGGTGTTTCCTCATGGAGATAGTGGGGATTTTCAGTTCAGGAGTCTTCCCCACGCCCGTGGGGGTGTTTCCCCGGAAAGTAATAGCGGCAGTGATGATACCGAGTCTTCCCCACGCCCGTGGGGGTGTTTCTCCGTCTGATCGTCGAGTTGTGGTTACAGCTTGGTCTTCCCCACGCCCGTGGGGGTGTTTCCGGAAAAGATACTTCCGACGCCCTCGAAAAGATGTCTTCCCCACGCCCGTGGGGGTGTTTCCACGAACGGCAAGCTAACAGGGTCTCACACACCCAGTTGTTCAAGAACTGTTTTCGCTTCGATCAAATCGAGGTTGTCAGTGCATTCGTTAAATTTGGAGTACGCAGTATTCAAGATGCGTTTGGCATCCTCCACTTTATTGAGTTTTTTCCAAAGCCTGGCCAGGCTCGTGGCGGCTCGAAGCTCAAGCATTGTTGCATGCTGATTCTGTGCGATCTTCAAGGCTGCACACAAACATTCTTCTGCTTCACGAACGGGTTCGCCGGATTGCCCCAGCAGCAGTTCGCCTTTCAGTCGAAATAATTCTGCTTGCCAGAACAATGCTCCCTCGGTAACCGCAAGTTTCTGCGCTTCCTCAATCGCAGTCAGGCCTTCATCAATTTTATTCCTGCGTAAATAGATTTCCGCCAGCAACGCCAGGGTACAAGTGTCGTGGATACGCGCTCCCGTGGCCCGGGTGGCGGAAAGCCCATCAATTAACTTGGCGATACCTTCCTCTTGCCCGGTATCAGCCAATGCCCAGCCTTGCGAGGCGGTCGCCCAGGCTAATCCCAATTCAAACGAGTACTGTGTTGAAATCGCGATTGCTTCATTGGCGATCTCCAGTGTTTTCTCCGCATTGCGGGCACTGGAATAAATCCAGGCAAGGAAAATAAGAGTAAAAACACGCGTAAACGGATGCTCCAGTGCTCTCGCCATACCCATCGTCTCCAGCGCCAGTGTTCCAGCCTGATCGACCTCACCCAGTATCCATAATGTCCTGGCCAGCAGAATCCGCGCGGTTATCCCGGGATCCTGGCCGTAGAAGAAAGCCCGTGAATAATGTTGATTTGAATCATCCAGAGATTTCGCAGCGAGTAGCTGGGTTCTGGTTTCGTCAAACCGGCCAAGGTAGAAACAGGTCGCACCCAGCGCATGATGAGCTTCAATCAACAGCTCTGGATTTTGCTCCCGATGAGCCAGTGCAAGGAGTTCCTCAGCAAGACTATGCGCATTGGCGAGTCGCCCTCTGACCAGATGAAAGATCCACAATCCCCGAATGGCACTGAATTGATGCACGGGATTGCTGTTCTTTTGCAGCAGATCCTTCGCTCTTCGATAATTACGTTCCATTTCGTCGGATGCGTATCCTTTGACGGACAGCAACGGAACTCCCCGTGCAAGCAGGAGCTCGAGTTCCAAAACATTTCGCTCCGGATCTTGTGGCAGCTCCTTCAGCAGCTCCAGTGCCCGATTAAAATGATTGAGCGCTTCGATACTGGCTGATCGTTTCACATCGCGCCGGGCCGCACGGTGATAATACTCAACGGCCAGGCCAGCCAATCCCGCCTGTTCATAGTGATAAGCGAAGAGCTCCGGTTCCGTACTCACCTGATCAGGGAATTGCCTTTCCAAAGCTCTGGCAATGCGGGCATGAAGCGCACGCCGGGATTTTCTGGGCAGCATGTTGTAGGCTGCTTCCTGAACCAGTGCATGCTTGAAATAATACGTTGCAAGAGGGATCTCACCCTCTTGAAGAACCAGTCCAGAAGCAACAAACAGGTCAAGCGCATTCTTCAACTCGCTGTCCGGCATTTCCATAATGGCCTGCAACAACCCGTAAGTGAATTCACGCCCTATTGCTGCGCCGGTTTGAACGATTTCCCGGGCTGCCCCCAACCGATCCACCCGCTCCATGAGCAGGGCTTGCAAACTGTCCGGGATAGGCAACTCTTTTAACGGATCCTTCAAGATAAATGAATCGTTTCTCTCGGTCAGCAATTCGGATCCAAGCATATTTTCTGTCAACGTTTCGATATAGAGCGGTATGCCATCGGCCTTGGCCAGAATCGCCTGCTGCACTTCAGGCGGAAGTACTTTTCCGCCCGCCATCATCGCAACGAGTTCAGCGCTATGTCGGCGTGGAAGCCGGCAGAGTGTCAAAGATGTTACGTAACTGTATTCTGCCCATGCCGGCTTGAAGCCAGGCCGGGAAGTAATCAGCAACAACACGCGCATCTGCCGGATACGGCTGATAATGCGTGTTATGAGTTCCAGCGTGGTTGGATCAAGCCAATGGGCATCTTCCACAATGAACAACTGGGGACAGTGATCAGCCAGCCTTTGCAGATGTTGCACAAGCGCATCCAGTGTCATGTCTTTGCGTTTTTCGGATGACACATTCAGGGATGGGTAGCGATGATCTCCCCGGATCGAAAGCAAATCTGCAAGCAGCGAAACAGTTTCCGGATTATCGATTCCGCTTTCGGCAGCCATGGCGTCGAGTTTGTTCAGTTGTGCTTCGGCACTGTCCTGATTTGTGAATCCCGCTGTTTGCCGCAAAAAATTGATTGCCGGATAGAGCGCTGTATTCGTGTGATACGGTGAACATTGAAACTGAATCATCTGGTGCCGTTCATCTGCGAGATGGTCGCACAAACTACGGGCAATTCTCGATTTCCCGATGCCGGCCTCACCGTTTAAAAGCACGACCTGTCCTTCGCCGCCAACAGCCTCACGCCAGCGATCCAACAGGAGTGAAATCTCCTGCTCCCTGCCCACGAGTTTGCCTAACCGGTCGGATCGATAGGACTCAAACCGGCTGGCTGATGGTTTAATGCTCAGAACTTGCCATGCCTGGATAGGTGTGTCGAACCCTTTCAGCAAGGAAGCACCAAGATCCGAGAGTTCGAATTCATTTCCGACAAGCCGTTTTGTCGCCAGATCGATAATCAATTGACCAGGTTTGGCCAATGCCTGGAGGCGGGCGGCAAGATTCGGAGTTTCGCCGAATACCGATCGTTCTTTGGCAATATCCTGTCCGATGAGCTCACCGACTACGACAGTACCGGTGGCGATCCCGATTCGGGCAGCAATGCGCAGCTGCGGGTGGGAATCGTCCAGATTGAATGCTTTCACTGCATCCAGAATGGAGAGGCCGGCATGTACTGCCCGTTCCGCATCGTTTTCATGGGCATGAGGGTACCCGAAATAAGCCAGTATCCCGTCTCCCATGTATTTTGCGACATAGCCATCGAGCTGGCCAATCACCTGGCTGCAGGCACTTAAAAACCGCCTGACCACATCCTGGAGGTCTTCGGGATCCAGTCGGCAGGATAGTGCTGTCGAATCTACAAGATCGCAAAACATCACCGTTAATTGGCGACGTTCCGCTTGATTTCGTTCGAAGGGGGGCAATTGTTCTCCTGGAACAACACCTGTGGGCATGGATCCCGGATCTACAATTGTAGTGTTCTGTGACAATTGCGCGATTGCGCGCAAGAGTATTTTCCGATGACCCAGCAGGATACCCAGCGCCTCCAGATCACCTTCATTCAGCTCGGGCAGAACATCCCAAGTGATCGCATTGTGCTCAAATAACTCGTGATATACACTGAGACCAAGGCTATCCAGCCACGCTGATACGCGATCATTCATCATGACAGCCATTGGTAGCAGGTATCCGGCCGCCTTGTTATGAACACCGTTAAGTGCAGAGAGTTACTCATTACCGATTGTAATTCTTTAATTGATAATAGACCCATGATGAACAATGCTTCCATGAAAACGGTTTCCAAAGGGTCTTTGACTCGAAAAATGGAACGTTGGTTACTAGGTGTGGTAATGATGATTATCGCCTACCTGGTCGAGAAGGTTGTATTACGTTCGATCAAGCGCAGTGACACAAAATTTTCGGCGCAGGACAACTCTGCATCGTAAACCGTTGTTATCTTCAACGTCCCCGCAGCAGATCAATAACCAGCCCAAGCGTCAGAAGACCTGCGACGATCCCGAATGCTATCGGCACCCACTCGGCAACAACTGTTGATGTAGTCGTGAGTCCACTGGCCAGCACACTTGCCGCAGCAGTCAGGCCGAGCGCCAGCCGCCGCCCTGTGTGGCGCACAATATCCTCCAGTGAATTGGCCTTGAAATTCACTACAAGTTTTGGACCGCCCGGGCGAACACCGACAAGATTTTCGAGTGCTTCGATCACGCGCGAAGTCCGTACTTTCAATTTTTGAGATTGGTACATGAATGTTTTTGGATTGAGCGCAGTGCCAATACGTTTAGCCATCAAGCGCATCAGATATTTGCCCGCCACATCGTAAGGATCAAGCGCTGGATCAAGCTCGGCAGTTGCCAGCTGCACCTGCGCAAGCGCTTTGGTGGCGAGCGTAAGCGAAGCTGGCAAAGGCACCCTGTGCCTTAACGAGACTGTGCTCATTTCTTGTAGAAGCGGCCCGATCTGCATCTCGGCAAGCGAGGCAGCACGATATTTCGCCATCACCTCCCCGATCTCGCTCTGGAATCGGGCAACATCAAGATCATTGTTATTAATGGCGTCCGTCATCATCAATGTGACATCGGTGAGAAACCCGGCATCTTCCTGCCACAAAGCCATCAGCATTAACAAAAGATGCTCGCGAAGACCGGCTTCTACTGCGCCGACCATTCCGAAATCGAGAAAATAGATGCAATCCTTCCACCACATCAGGTTGCCCGGATGGGGATCGGCATGGAAGAAACCATCGACAATGATCTGTTTATAGTAGCTCTCCAACAGTTGGCGAGCAGCCTGAATACGCGCTTGGCCTGCTGGTGCCTGCTTGATCGGAATGCCCTGGATTTCTTCCATCACCAATAATCGGGACGTGGACAGATCCCAGTGTATTCCGGGTACTGCAAGGCGATCATAGTTTGCAAGCACTGCCCGCATCCGCTCGATATTATCGGCTTCCTGGCGGAAATCGAGTTCGCGATGAAGCGAGGTGGAAAGATGCTTGAACACATCCCCCATATTGATCACCTGATTGAGCGCAGGACGCTTCCCGACTTTCTCTGCAAATATCTCGAGCAGGGCAAGATCCTGTTCGATATCAGCACGGGCGGCAGGACGTTGAACCTTGACCACGACCCGATCCCCGGTTTCGAGTACTGCACGATGAACCTGGGCAATCGTGCCGGCAGCGAGGGGGTTCGGATCAAGCGACTTGAATACATCCTCCCACGGAACGCCTAGTTCCTGTTCAAAGATCTCGACGACCTCGCTCTCGGACATTGGTGGCACGCGGGACTGCAACAGAACAAGTTCCTCGATATATTCGGCTGGCAAGAGATCTGGGCGGGTCGACAATATTTGTCCCAGTTTCGAAAATATCGGGCCCAGCTCCTCCAGAGCGCCGCGCAAGCGTCTGGCCTGCTGGCGGCGGATGGATATATCCGGATCGCCGGATTGGCCAAACAACTCTGTAAGGCCATGTTTCGCCATCACAGCCGCGATATGTGCAGCGCGTGCTGCCAATCGAGGTTCAAAAGACGGGGCTTCGCCTCTGGATAGGGGGGCTCGTACCGGATTTGATGCGCGCTCATCGGTAGAGTGCGCGGTATTTACAATAATCACGGTGCAGTGGGCGCTGTGACTGATGCGGTTCGGTATGTTGCCGAGCAAAAATTTTTTCCGGCCGGCCATACCAAAATTGCCAACCACCAGAACATCAACTGCTTTCTGCTCAGCGGCACGGACGATTGCTGATGCCGGATCAGCATCAATGACGACCAAAGCATGGCCACGATCCCCGGCAACCCGCTGCGTAAAGTGCACCAGGTCATTGTTGGCGGCTCCAGCATTTGTTTGTTCGAATTCGCCAAATTCCGTGGTGGATGGATACTTCGGCACTATCACCTGTATTACGAATAACTCTGCATCGTAACGATTTGCCAGTTCGGCAGCCCATTGAACAGTCCGGTCGGCGGTCTCAGAACGATCGGTACCTACCATCACACGCCGTATGACATTACTTTCCAGAGAATTTTTCACAGATGTAAGAACCATAAATAAGAGCGATACCGTTATTGCAGGACGAGCTATTGTAGTTGTATAAAAGGTCATTATGGCCAAAGGGCTTCTGAAAAACTATCCTCGTTGCCATTTCTGCGCTGGGAGTCGGCACAAAATGATCATGATTAAGCTATAGCCTGGTAAGCAACCGGGTTGAAATTTGACGATTACGCCATATAGTAGGGGCATTCCAACGCTTACTTCAGGAGATGACATGCGATTTGACAAATTCACCACCAAGTTTCAGCAAGCACTGGCCGATGCGCAAAGTATGGCGCTGGGGCAGGATCATCCCTATATCGAACCGCAACATCTCCTGCTCGCGCTGATGCAACAGGAGGATGGCAGCATCAATTCGCTGTTGCAGCGTGCTAGCGTGAATATCCAGCCGCTGCGCCAGGCGTTGACGCAAAACCTGAAAACCCTGCCCAAGGTGGAAGGCACGGGTGGAGAAATCAATGTTTCCCGCGATCTGGCCAATCTGCTTAACCTGACTGACAAGGAAGCCCAGAAGCGGGGAGATCAGTACATTGCCTCGGAAATGTTCCTGCTGGCTGTGCTGGATGACAAGGGAGAAACCGGGCGATTATTGAAGCAATATGGCGCTGCACGCGCTGCGCTGGAACAGGCAATTGATTCTGTACGTGGTGGCGAGAAGGTAACTGATGCTGAAGCCGAGGGCAGTCGTGAGGCATTGAAGAAATACACGCTGGATCTAACCGAGCGCGCACGTTCAGGCAAACTTGACCCGGTAATTGGCCGTGATGATGAAATCCGCCGGACGATTCAGGTACTACAGCGGCGCACCAAAAACAATCCAGTACTGATTGGCGAACCGGGTGTCGGTAAAACTGCGATTGTGGAAGGGCTGGCACAACGGATTGTGAATGGCGAAGTGCCCGAAACACTGAAAAACAAGCGGGTGCTGTCGCTGGATATGGCCGCTTTGCTGGCGGGTGCCAAATACCGTGGTGAATTCGAGGAACGGTTGAAATCTGTGCTGAAAGAACTGGCGCAGGACGAAGGCCGTACTATCGTCTTCATCGACGAATTGCATACCATGGTGGGCGCAGGCAAGGCGGAAGGTGCAATGGATGCAGGCAACATGCTCAAACCGGCGCTGGCGCGCGGGGAATTGCATTGTGTGGGTGCGACCACGCTGGATGAATACCGTAAATATGTGGAAAAGGATGCGGCACTGGAGCGCCGTTTCCAGAAAGTGCTGGTGGATGAACCCGGTGTGGAAGCCACGATTGCCATCCTGCGCGGCCTGCAGGAGAAATACGAACTGCATCATGGTGTGGAAATCACCGATCCGGCTATCGTTGCAGCCGCCGAGCTCTCGCACCGTTACATTACTGACCGCTTCCTGCCGGACAAGGCCATTGATCTGATCGACGAAGCGGCGGCACGTATCCGCATGGAACGGGATTCCAAGCCGGAAGTCATGGACAAGCTCGACCGGCGTCTGATCCAGCTGAAAATCGAACGCGAAGCCGTCAAAAAAGAAAAGGATGAAGCCTCGAAAAAACGTCTGGCGTTGCTTGAAGAGGAAATCGGCAAGCTGGAACGGGAATACGCCGATCTGGATGAAATACTGAAAGCAGAAAAATCCCGCGCGCAAGGCTCACAGGAAATCAAGGAAGAGCTCGATAAACTGCGGCGCGAGGAAGAGGCTGCGCGGCGCAAGGGCGATCTTCATCGAGCCTCGGAGCTGTTGTACGGCCGTATTCCGCAGCTGGAAGCACAGCTGGCGGAACAACTGCATCACGATGAATCCGCTGAAGAAGCTGCGCAACCAAAATTATTCCGCACCCAGGTGGGCGCCGAGGAAATTGCCGAGGTGGTTTCGCGTGCAACCGGCATTCCGGTTTCCAAGATGATGCAGGGTGAACGCGAAAAACTGCTGTTCATGGAAGACAAGCTGCATGAGCGGGTCATTGGCCAGGATGAAGCCGTGCGGCTGGTTTCCGACGCGATCCGCCGTTCCCGTTCCGGGTTGGCCGATCCCAATCGCCCTTATGGATCTTTCCTGTTCCTGGGGCCGACCGGGGTGGGCAAGACCGAACTATGCAAGGCGCTGGCAGGATTTCTGTTCGATTCGGAAGAGCATCTGATCCGAGTGGATATGTCCGAATTCATGGAGAAACATTCGGTTGCACGCCTGATTGGCGCGCCTCCCGGATATGTTGGCTATGAGGAAGGCGGTTATCTGACCGAACAGGTGCGGCGCAAACCCTATTCTGTCATTCTGCTCGACGAAGTGGAAAAAGCGCATCCGGATGTATTTAATGTCTTGCTGCAGGTGCTGGATGATGGACGGATGACGGATGGTCAGGGGCGCACTGTGGATTTCAAGAACACGGTCATCGTCATGACTTCCAACTTGGGCTCGCAAATGATTCAGCAGATGAGCGGGGACGATTACCAGGTCGTCAAGCTGGCGGTGATGAGCGAGGTTAAAACCTATTTCCGGCCGGAATTCATCAATCGTATTGATGAAGTGGTTGTATTCCATTCATTGGGCGAAGCGCACATCAAGTCGATTGCACAGATTCAGCTAGGCAATCTGGGTAAAAGACTGGCGCAAATGGAAATGAAGCTGGTGGTATCAGAATCGGCGCTGGAAAAATTGGCCGAAGCCGGATTCGATCCGGTATTTGGTGCCCGGCCGCTGAAGCGTGCCATTCAGGCTCAGATCGAGAATCCGCTGGCGAAAGAGCTGCTGGAAGGCCACTTTGCCGCTGGAGATACTATTCTGGTGGAATACGACAACAACCGCATGATGTTTTCTGCACAGCGTTAAACCACGCCATGGCGGCTTGTTGAAGTTGAATGAAGACAGGTTGTTTCGGGTAGAATAACGGCTGTTATTTTTAGACGGACAACATGCCATGTTCAAAGGCAGCCTGGTAGCTATTGTCACACCCATGCTCGAAGACGGGGCGCTGGATCTGGACAGATTCTGCGCCCTGATTGATTTTCATATCGAACAGAAAACAGATGGTATCGTCGTGGTCGGCACCACCGGAGAATCCCCCACCGTGGATTTCGATGAACACCATCTGCTGATCCGTACCGCTGTCACCCATGCAGCCGGCCGTATTCCGATCATTGCCGGCACAGGGGCCAATTCCACACGCGAAGCAATCGAACTGACGGTATTTTCAAAAAATGCCGGAGCCGATGCCTGTTTGTCCGTGGCACCCTACTACAACAAACCTACCCAGGAAGGGTTGTACCGGCATTTCAAAGCTATTGCCGAAGCCGTTGATATTCCGATGATTCTGTACAACGTTCCTGGGCGAACGGTTGCAGATATCGGTAACGATACCGCGTTACGATTGGCACAAATACCCGGTATCGTGGGAATCAAGGACGCAACCGGCAACATTGCACGGGGTTGTGATTTATTACAGCGTGTGCCCAATAATTTTGCTGTGTATAGCGGGGACGATGCCACTGCGCTGGCGCTGCTGCTACTTGGAGGGCACGGGATTATTTCGGTTACCGCGAATGTCGCTCCTCGGCTGATGCACGAAATGTGTACCGCAGCCTTTGCTGGTGATCTGACCCGGGCACGGGAAATCAACACCCGCTTGTTCAAGCTGCATACCGATCTGTTTGTCGAGGCCAACCCGATTCCGGTTAAATGGGCCGTAGCTCGAATGGGGCTCATCAATGACAACCTGCGCCTACCACTAACGGTTTTATCCGGCCAATATCACGAGCAGATCAAAAAAGCCATGCTCCAGGCTGACATCACGGTTTAAAGGTTCACCCATGCGCAACAAGCATCTGGTAACACTTCTGATTTCAAATATCACTCTGGCAATCCTGGTATCAGGCTGCAACCTATTGCCTGAAAACAAGAAAATCGACTACAAGTCAGCAGGAAAACTCCCTCCGCTTGAGGTTCCTCCCGATTTGACCAGTCCGGAAACAAATGACCGTTTTGCCATACCGGATGTAGACGCGTCAGGCAGCGCCACCTTCTCCGCCTACAGCAATACACGTAACGGGCAATTGAGAGACCGGTCAGGATTGCCCGTACTTTCCGCCACCATGCAGCAGGATGGAATCCATATTGAGCGATCTGGCAATTTGCGCTGGCTGGTTGTGCCACGCGATCCGGCTACCGTGTGGCCGGTAATCAAGGAATTCTGGCAGGATCTGGGGTTTTTGCTCAAGGTGGAATCTCCAGATGTGGGCATCATGGAAACCGATTGGGCGGAAAATCGCGCCAAAATTCCGCAGGATCTTATCCGGAGCGCATTATCCACTTTTCTCGACAGTCTTTATTCCACCGCCGAGCGCGATAAATTCCGCACTCGCCTAGAACAGATACAGCCGGGGGTGACCGAGGTTTATATCAGCCACCGCGGTATGATTGAGGTACTGGCAGATCGCAATACTAATCGTACCGTATGGCAACCACGCAAATCTGATCCCGAACTGGAAGCCGAAATGCTCAGCCGGCTGATGCAGCGCTTCGGTGTGGATGAAGAACGCGCAACCGCTGAAGTGGCTGCCAGCAGCTCTTCAACAGAAGAGCGGGCCTTTATCGACAAAACCCGGAAGGGTGTGTTGATCGTCAAGGAGCCGTTCGACCGTGCGTGGCGACGGGTGGGTAATGAACTCGACCGCATCGGTTTCACTGTGGAAGACCGGGATCGTTCAAGCGGTATCTATTTCGTGCGATATATCAGCCCTGACGAGGAGACGCGCAAGGCGGCGGAAGGTAAGGGATTGCTCTCGAAACTGGCTTTCTGGTCAGGTGACAGCGACAAAGATACTGCAGCAGAAAAATATCAGATCAGAATCAGCGAAGTTGGGCTGAACAGCGAAGTCAGTGTACTCAATGCCAACGGGATTGCTGATGGATCAGAAACCGCACAGCGCATACTTAACCTGCTACGCGAGCAACTCAAGTAAAGCAAATAGACTGCTTGTGCCTGCGTTATCAATACAAGCCTGGATGAATTCTTATTCAGCGCATTCCCGGGTAAATTATCAATAAACCTGATGGATACGGTCAAATATCCCGGCCATAAAAAAACCGCCTAAACGGCGGTTTTTCTTTTTGAAGCTTTTATAGTTTAGTGTCCTTCAGGGATACCAGAATCACCTTCTTTCAGGCAATTACCGTTTCCATCCAAACCATGTGCGCACTCCAGTTTTTGACCGGAAATGATTTTTTCGTAATTTGCTTTCTCAGTTTCTGGAAGTGCTTGCGAAGGACGTCCGCATGCTGTCAGTAAAACTGCTGCGACAATAGCAACTGCGTAAACAGATTTCATTATAAAAGTTCCCTTTAAAATTTACTTAAAAACCTTGCTGCGACAAGCAGTATATAACAAAAATATCTTTTGGCTCAAGCCTTGGATAAGCCCCCTAATTCATTCGCAATAGAGAGGATGAATACGCGGCTCGCCTGGCAAAATTTCATTATCTTTGGCGATAATCAAACAAAAACAGACAAAAAACCCTACAGAAAAAAAGTTATTGCCGTGCAAAATCACGCAACCGGAACCCCAGTACCCATAGGCACGCAAAATAGCCGGTTCCGCCCAACATTACTACCAACCCCAATTTGATCGCGCGTCCGGTCGCTGTCAGAGCAAACCATTCAGCACCATCCCCGGAAGCAAACCACAACCCCGCACCCATTACAACTAGCGCAATCGCTATTTTGAGTATAAAAATCCCCCAGCCAGGCAAAGGCTGGTAAATACCTTGTGAACGCAGCTTGAAATACAGTATCCCGGCATTAAGGCAGGCGCCCAATCCAATAGCGAGAGCAAGCCCGGCATGCTTTAACGGAACGATAAATACAAGATTCATCAGTTGCGTGGCTACCAGCGTCAGAATTGCAATCTTGACCGGGGTTTTGATATTTTGCCGGGCATAGAAACCCGGCGCCAGCACTTTAACCAATATCAGCCCAAGCAACCCGATGCTGTAAGCAATCAGGGCCTCGCGCGTCATCCATACATCTTCCACAGAAAAAGCGCCATAGTAAAACAGCGTTGTAATGAGGGGAGTCGCCAACAGTGCCAGCGCCACAGCGGCGGGTAGCGTCAATAGAAATGTTAGACGCAACCCCCAGTCCAGCAAACGTGAAAATTCATCCGCACTGTTTTGCGCGTAGTGGCGTGACAGCGAAGGCAGAATCACGGTACCCAGTGCCACTCCCAGCATCCCGGCCGGAAATTCCATCAACCGGTCAGCGTAATACAGCCATGAGACACTGCCGGTGATCAGCAATGATGCAAAAATAGTGTTAATCAGCAAACTGATCTGACTGATTGAAACACCAAATACGGCTGGCCCCATGAGTTTAAGCACACGCCATGCGCCACTGCTGCGGAATCCAAAACGCAAACGTGGCATTTTTTGCAAGCGCAATAAAAAAGGCACCTGAAAAGCCAGTTGCAGGATGCCACCGATAAATACAGCCCAGGCTAGCGCCAGAACGGGGGGGTCCATCAGGGGCGCCAGCCATAGCGCACAACCGATAAAGGAAAGGTTCAGCAATACCGGTGTCAATGCAGGCACCGTAAAGTGGCTATAGGTGTTCAGTATTCCACCCGCAAGCGCCACCAGCGAAATAAAAAGAATATAAGGAAAGGTAATTCGAAGCAGCGCGATGGTCAGCTCGAATTTATCCGGCACAGAAGCAAATCCGGGAGCGCTGATATAAATAATCAACGGCGCAGCCAATATGCCCACCAGTGTCACAACAAACAGCGCCGTACCGAGCAACGTCGTCACATGATCGATCAGCTCCCGGGTCTGTTCCTCGGTACGATTGTTTTTATACTCAGCTAGCACTGGAACGAAAGCCTGAGAAAAAGCACCTTCAGCAAACAGCCGTCGCAACAGGTTTGGAATGCGGAATGCCACGAAAAATGCATCAGTCGCCACTCCCGCACCGAATATCCTGGCTATGATCAGATCCCGTACAAATCCCAGGATGCGTGAAACCAGTGTCATGCTGCTGACAGTGGCAAGTACTTTGAGAAGATTCAATTTTCAGAATTCAGGATGGGTAATACTAACGAATCGCAGAATTTCGCAGGAAACCCTGATTCCGTCTGGGAAATTTCAATTTTGGCCGATTATCCGGGATTTCATGGCCAAGCACCAGAAATTACCATCCCTTGAGGAACCCATGATCAAATCCTCCATGAGCCGCATTGCAGGACAAATCATGATGACCGCAAGCTTAACAAAGACGGTAGAGGTAGCGCCCGATCTCCTGAAATTACCGGGCTGGAGCCATATCCTGCCGGATGCTGTCGAAAATCTGTTCGAACATGGTTTCAGTCAGGCGACGGGTCTGGGTGTTGTAGCGGCTGCAATGGTAGCTGTCATAAAGTCTCAGATTGCCTGGCACTGTATGAATGGCACCATGGCTGAAGGGAAAGTCGGCATTACGGCAGCCCAGTGCCATCAATACTGCCTGGTGGGCGATGGTGCCTAGTGCCAGTAGTGCCTGCCCACCATGTTTGGCAAATTCATTCAGTTCAGCCGCCAGAAAAGGATTGCATTGCCGGATTTCGGCTGGCAGGGGTTTGTTTGCAGGTGGCAGGCATTTGACGGCGTTGGTGATCCGGCAATTGATCAAGCGGAGAGCATCGTCAGCGGCAATTGATTCGGGATGGTTGGCAAATCCGAATTGGTGCAATGTCCGGTACAGCAGGATACCGGCATAGTCTCCGGTAAACGGGCGGCCAGTCCGGTTGGCGCCATGCAGACCGGGAGCCAGTCCGACGATCAGCAGTTTTGCGGTTTGGTCACCAAATGGTGCCACTGGCCGGGCATGGTAATCCGGGTAACCGGTTTTAACCTGATCCAGATGCTGCGCAAGCCGTGTGCAGTTGCGGCAATCCGGCTGGAATGGGCATGATGCGGTCATGAAATCCTTTTGCGGTAAAATGGGGCATTCGATACTGGCAAGTCGTTACTTATGCCTCTTCTTTTTGCCCCTACTAAATAGTGTAGTCATGAGATTGAAAATATGAGATTCTTTAAAGAAACAAAAGGATTCTATATGACACAATCACATCGCAGACATGATATCTCGGATAAAGTATGGGTATTGCTTGAGGAGCATTT